>JACKQG010000560.1_pt1 | contig 54249 bp, 37 predicted proteins | sample 8237621 | NCBI WGS metagenome assembly JACKQG01 (sample SAMN15677084, study PRJNA649215) | marine metagenome | biome: marine; feature: Black Sea; material: saline water; isolation source: suspended particulate matter (SPM) from the Black Sea western gyre | collected 2013-06-09/2013-06-10 | depth... | reverse complement strand
CTCTCAACGTCGCGGTGGGGGGCCGGGCGGGAAGAGGAACATGTTTTCAATTCCCCCCGGGGTTACAATAGAACCGCGGTCGGTGTGGGCTCGCATGAAAGGAGGCCGTTCGGGGCGTGGGTTTTCTTGAGTCGTTATTTGCCCATCGCCTTTCGCATCAAAATCCGCCATGATTTCGTCGACGTTCCGGCGAAGTGGCGGCCCCAGCAATTCAGGCTCGCCCGCCTCTAGCGGAATGGGGCGGCGATCCTCGGTTTTGGACGGCAAGACACGCGGTTCGATCTCGGCTGTCTCGTCGGCGTCTTTTTTCAACGAGACATCCTGTGGGCCACCGCTTTCGTTCGCGACTTGCGTCTCTGGAATCACTGGCTCCGCCGCATCGCGCCTCACACGCGTCGAGCCATCGGCTACGGGGGTCGAGGGCGGACTGCTCAAATTCGAGATGATGACGAAGACACCCATGATGACGATCGCTGCGCCCATCGTACCAGCGACCACAAGCAGCCATCGCGGCGTCCGCGATTTCGCTCGCATCGGTCGTTTAATGCGCGCGGAAGATCGAGGCAGCGTGTCGGTAGACATTTGCGTGGCCACTCGAACGAGCATCTGGTTAGCCGCCTCAATCTGTTCGCGAACCTTTGGAATCTCTTGCTCCGCCCACTCGGCATACTTCGCGCCAACCGGACCTGTCAGTTGAGCTAGTTTCTCGAGGAGAGTTAGAGCCTCTGCGAATCGCTCATGGCGCCAAAGCTCACGAACACGGCTGGCGTCGACCTCCCAGTACGCTTCGCGCCTGTCACCTGATTCGCTCGCAGTTGGCTTGGGTGGCGCAGCCGCTCTGCGTAGGTAATCTCGCAAGGCAATCGCCAATTCGTCGGCAGACGCGAAGCGTTCTTCCTGTGTTCGCGACATGGCCTTCAAACAGATCGCCTCCAAGGTCGAATCAATGTCGTCTCGCACCGCGGTCGGCGAGGGCGGCTCGACTTGTAAAGCCTGTTGAACGACCGACGCGACCGAGCCGTCAAACGGTAGCTGAGCCGTCAACATTTCGTACATAATCGCGCCCAGGCTGTAGACGTCGCTGACTGGACCAACCGCGTCCAGGTTCCCCGTGATCTGTTCAGGTGACATATAGGCCGGCGTACCAATCATCTCGCCGCATTGAGTCAAGTTCGACTCGGCATCCGCCAAGCCCGCCAATCCGAAGTCCATGACAACCGGTTCGTTATTTTGGTCAATCATGACGTTCGCTGGCTTCAGATCACGATGCACCGTCCCGGTTCGGTGAGCCGCATGAAGCGCCGAAGCGATCTTGGCGACGAGCACTGCGACGCGGCGACACGACATCGGCCCGTCCGCCGCAATACGATCGGCCAACGTGCCGCCTTCGATGTAGGCCATCGTGAAATAATGGACGCGTTCGATCTCTCCGACATCATAGACCGGGCACAAATGCGGATGCCGAAGTGTCGCCATGGCCCGCGCCTCGCGAAAGAAACGCTTCATACCGGCTTGGTCATTGGGCTCGAACTTCGGGACTTTTATCGCGACCTGTCGGCCCAGTTGCCTATCCTGAGCGAGATAGACGGCGGCCATCGCTCCTTCGCCGAGAGCTCGTTGAATTTCGTACCGGCCAAACGACAGCGGCAGATTCGCTCCCAGCCTTAACTGTATCCATAGCGGCGCGGCCCGCGAGACAACTTGGTGTGTCGTGGCGTATTTGTCTTGATCCGAATGAGTATCATTCGGACTCGTCGGTGGTGGCCGCTTGGCGTCCATTCGTTCCGTCGCTGCGGGTCGCACGAATCTCTTCATCATGTCTTGCCCAACACTGGGCGAACACTTCTTATTCTATCCAAATAAATGGAAAGACGTCGCTCCCCACAGACTCTAAACGGAACAGTGTGCAGTCTGTTGCATACGGGAGCCGATATCTTTTGCAATCTCGGAGGAATTCGTCGCCTCTTCATAATTCCGCCACGGGTCGGCCAAGAGATAAGAATATGACTCGAATGTCCAATCGCATTGCTTTCCTGTAGAATCGTCGCTCGTTAAGCTGACACCTTGTCTAAATCACGGCATGAGAATCGTTCTGTGGTAGATTCGTTAATCCTACCGATCGGACTTGTTACCGCCGGACTGGTTGCCGCCCGTCTAGGTGTGCTGACCGTCTCCGCTTGGCAACGCGCGATTTTCCAGCGAGAGCGAGAGCGATTGACGCTCGAAGCGATGAAGGAGCGAATTTCGGAGGCGAAGAACCGTCGCGCCGAAAACGCACTCGCGTGGAACGGCTACCGGAAATTCGTGGTCGATCGAAAGGAAATGGAAGCGGACGGAATCTGCTCGTTCTACCTCGTCGCGCATGATCGGAAGCCACTCCCGACATTCAAACCCGGACAATACCTGACGTTTCGGCTCAATATCCCCGGTCGCGAGAAACCGGTGGTTCGTTGCTATTCGCTGTCGGACAGTCCACATCCTGATCAATATCGCGTTACGATCAAACGGGTTGGCTCGCCGCCCGACGCACCAGCCGCGCCGCCCGGTCTGGTATCGAATTATTTCCACGAACAACTTGCCGAAAAGGACATACTCGATGTCCAGGCTCCTCGCGGCCACTTTTTTCTAGCGCCCGAACAGGAACGGCCCGCGGTGTTGATCGCGGGAGGGGTCGGAGTGACACCGTTGCTAAGTATGATCAACAGCATCGTTGCGACACGATCCGGTCGTGAAGTGCTGTTTTTCTATGGTGTGAGAAACGGAGCCGAACATGCATTTAAGGAATCGCTGGAACGAGTACTCGAGCACCACGCAAACATTCGACATGTCGTTGCGTACAGCAAACCGACTTCCGACGACGAACAGCATGAAGGACGCGATTATCATCACACGGGTCGAGTCGATGTTGATTTGATTAAAAGCTACCTGCAATCGACGAACTATCAGTTCTATATTTGTGGCCCGCCCGCCATGATGGAGACGCTAAACAAGCAGCTCCTGAAGTGGGGTGTCGCGAAACAAGACATCAACACCGAAGCATTTGGCCCAGCGACCGTCAGCAAGGCATTCACGAAACCACAAGAGGCAGGATCGCTTTCGCTCAAAGTTGGCAGCGACAGCGATACAAGCATCACGTTTGCAAAATCTGGGAAATCTTGCGGCTGGAATTCGAAGGCAGGAAATCTACTTAATTTTGCCGAGGCGAACGGCGTGAAGATCGATTCGGGCTGCCGAGCCGGAAATTGCGGAACATGTGTCGTCGCCGTGAAATCTGGCAAGGTCCGTTATGTGACGGAACACGGGGCCGCGTTAGAAGAAGGAACTTGTCTCACCTGCATCGCCGCACCTGATGGAAATGTCGTTCTTGATGCGTAGCACGAGTCAACTAGAATCTACGGCGTTCGCGAAGCATTTAACAATTCAGCAGTTGTCAAATCTGACTTTCAACCGGGAGTTTGCCATATGAGTTATGGAATCACTTCGCCGTTCGTTCATGTATTCGGTAGTTGGAAGATTGCCCTGCTTCTGGCTTCGATCGCACTGCTTGGCTCGCCAGATCCGGCATCTGCACAGCAAACCGTTGCTCCAGAGAAAGTCTTCGGCCGCCAAGCCTGCCAAGTGTGTCACGCGTCGGAGGCGACCGCTTGGGAACACTCCTCTCACAACAAGAAGGCCTGGAGCTTGCTGGACCATCCCAAGGCGGCAGGATTCGCGAAGGCACTTGGCGTGACCGATATCAAAGGCGCGTCGCTATGCACGCAATGCCACGGCACGCAACAAAAGAAGGCCGACAAGATGATCATCGCCGAAGGGAATTCCTGCGAGTCCTGTCACGGCGGAGCGGGCGGGAAAGGTGGCTGGTTGTTCACGCACTTCGACTTTGGTTCCGGTCGTCGTCCGACGAGCAAGAGCAAGATCGACGAGTTCCTTGCCGATCGCACGAAGGAAACGCCCGCCCACCGCGCGGCACGCGATGCCGCCGTCAAGAAAGCTGGCATGAATCGCTCGGCGGATGCGTTTGAGATCGCCAGCAACTGCCTGCAATGCCACCTCGTCCCGAATGAGAAACTCGTCGAAGCAGGGCATCCAATGAGCACTCGATTCGAGTTTGTCGAATGGGCCCAAGGGGAAGTGCGGCACAATTTTCTTCTCGACGCGAAAGCAAACGCCGAAGCCCCGACGAACTGGACAGACCGCAATCAAGGCGCCACACCCGAGGGAAGGAAGCGGCTAATGTTCGTCGCGGGACAACTCGCCGATCTCGAAGTCAGCCTTCGTACGCGAGCCAAGGTCTCTGAGACGAAGCGAGGTTCGCTCGGCGATGAAGTGAACGATCGCATTCTCGACATGCAAGAGGAACTCGCTGACCATGGTATCGCAGAGTTAGAACCAATCCTCGCAGCCATCGCCAGTATCGACAAAAAGTCCCTGAAAGAGGCGACGCCCGGTGATCAAGCGACGTACACGAAAGCCGCGGACGCCGTGGCCGCTGGTGCAAAGAGTTTTGTGACAGCCCATCAAGATGGCACTAAACTGCCGGAATCGATCAAGATTCCAAGCAAGGCGAAGGGTGAACCGTTCAAGCCGTAATTGCGTTAGAGAAACAAGAATAGAAAGGATTGTCATCTTGTCATCTGCTTCTCGGACCTCAGTTTTAGCTAGATCTGCGGCGCTGTTGGTGCTGACAGGGATTTGCGTTGGCGGGTGGCAGCAGTGGGCGCGCGCTCAGGATATTGCCACGCCCGCAGAGACGGTTCCCGCAGCGATCGTCGATCCATCTCGCATCGAAGGACATGCCAAGTGTGTCGATTGCCATGCCCAGGAAATTAAAGCGTGGCAAGCGTCGAAACATGCAACGCGAGCGTTTGATCTCTTGCGAACCGCGCCGACTTCTTTGGAGTATGCAAAGAAACTTGGCATTCGCCCCACGGACATCGCCCGCAACTCGCTTTGCACGACGTGCCATGCGACTCAGCAGCGTGATGAAGTTGGACGATTGCGTATTCTGGGCGGTGTGTCATGTGAAGCATGTCACAATGCTTCGGGTGGTGATGATGGTTGGCTGAACGCGCACGCCGTCTATGGACCACGCGGAACACGGCGCGAAGCAGAATCCGCCGAGCATTACGCTCAACGGACCGCAACCTGCGAGACGGCGGGACAGTTCCGCTCGGCAAACGCCTATCAACTCGTCAAGCGATGTTTTGACTGTCATGTGGTCCGTAACGAAGCGTTGGCCGAAGCTGGCCACGATCATGGCGACGGCTTCGAATTTGTAACGAAGGCGCTTGGCGAAGTCCGCCACAACTTCTTCCTCGACCGACACGGTAATGCAGAAGTCGCGACACTTTGGACGGACCCATTACATCACGAAGCAGGGCGAAACGCGGCTGGCAGAAAACGCGTTCTGTTCGTCTTGGGACAGCTGATCGATCTCGAAACGAGCCTCCGCAGCCTCGCGACCGCGACCGATGAAAGCGATTTTTCTGATCTGATGGTCGAGCGAATCGAAGACGCTTGGGGACTGTTGGCGGAGGATCTTTTGGAGGAGCTTGAAGAGACCAAGATTGCTGAAGTGACCGAAGCAACCGAAGCCGTCGAGACGGTCGTTGAAAAGCTTGACGACGACGGATTCGACCCTAACGACCAGAAGCTTTACTTAGAGGCCGCCGCGACGGTCGGTAAGGCGGCGAGACAGTTCGCCGCTCGAAACGGAAATCAACTCGAAGAAGTCGATGACTTGGATCTGATTCCGGAAGGACCGTTTGAAGGCGCTTACCAACCGTAGCTGAACTCGTGAGACTTCAGAACGTAAGCCGGAACAAGCTTCGCAGTTCCGGCATTCGCTTGAGATCTGCCGGAACTGCGAAGCTTGTTCGGGCCTACCGCCTACGCCAAGGGACGCAATGCCGACGTTTGAATCGATTCAACGACCTGAGCGATGGGCCGTTCCGTTTTCTACTGAGATGACGGACGCCGACGTTGATCGATTATTGACGATCGAACCGTTTGCCTCTCTCGATGCGACGCGGTTTCGAGGCAAAGTCACGCTCCCCGGCATTCTCAAGAACGACACGCGACTCGTGCGATGTCAGCCCGGTGATATTGTCGTACGACAAGGCGATTGGGGTAACTCGGCCTTCTTGGTGGTGGCTGGCAATGTACGCGTCGAACTCGGTTCGGCGGCGAGTTTGCCGAGCGAGATACTGGGGCGCCAACCTGTCCATCGGAAGAGCCTCTTTGAAAGCATCGCGCAGTTGTGGCGAAATTCATCTGATCCCGAAGTTCGCGAAATCGCGGCCTATCGAGGCGATCCGCGGATTGGAACTCGAGGAACCGGTGAGCAGACGCGTATCTATTTGCAAGATGTTTCGACCGTGCTCGACAAGTATCAGACGGCGACTATTGAAGCGGGACAGTTCTTTGGTGAGAGTGCAGCATTAGGACGAACGCCCCGATCCGCGACCGTCTTTGCCGAGCGTTCCACCGAACTATTGGAGATACGTTGGCAGGGTTTGCGAGATTTAATGCGGCGTGATGATGCTCTACAACAGCACATCGACGCCGTTTTTCGCGAACGAGCGCTCAAGTTGTTTTTAATGAATACGCCGATCTTTCAACATCTTGGCACAACCGAAATCACCGAGTTAACCGAAGGAGCAAAGTTCGAAACGCACGGCCAATACGATTGGGCTGGCAGTTTCAAGCGACTTGCAAAAAAAGGCATCGACACCGATTTGCAGCACGAGCCGTTGATCGCCGAGGAAGGGAATCACACAAATGGAGTTATCATTGTTCGCAGCGGACTGGCGCGACTTAGTCGCCGTCATGAGCACGGCCACCAGACGACCGGTTACTTGACGCCCGGTCAAATATTCGGACTCGATGAAATCATTGATGGTTGGCTCGGCAAGACTCCAAAGCCGCTCACACATTCGCTGCGGGCGATCGGAATTGCTAATGTCGTGACAATTCCAACTCATCTGATCGAAAGGCTGCTCCTCGAAACGACCGGTCGGCGAAGCTTGGCGCGAAACAAGGCGAAGACGACCGATCCGTTGGCCAACCAACCGAAAATCGACGCGACGCGAATCAACTCGGACTTTGTCGAGTTTCTGGTCGAGAACCGCTACATCAACGGCACGGCGACGATGTTGATCGATATGGATCGCTGTACTCGTTGCGACGACTGTGTTCGTGCCTGTGCCAGTACGCACGACAACAATCCTCGGTTCCTTCGACAAGGTCCCATCCAGAATAACATCATGGTTGCGAACGCATGTCTCCATTGCGAAGATCCCGTATGCATGATTGAGTGTCCCACTGGTGCCATTCATCGGCAAATGGAGGGCGGCCAAGTCGTCATTAACGACGAGACTTGCATTGGCTGTAGTGCGTGTGCGAACAATTGTTTGTACAACGCCATTCGAATGGTCGACGTGCGGCATGAGGACGGCGATTTTATTCGAGATGATAGGAAGCACGCCCCCATCGCGAAGGCCACGAAATGCGATTTATGTTCGGACCAGCTTGGCGGCCCGGCCTGCCAACGAGCGTGTCCTCATGATGCACTCATTCGAATGGATATGCGCGCCGTCCAACAGTTGACCGACTGGTACACTAGATAACTCGAATAACAGCCGAAGCCAGCCGGAATGAAAACACTTACCGCTCGACGATTTCGCAATTCAGGAATTGCGATCGTTGCTGCGCTACTGCTGGTCTGGCTCAGCGGTGCAATGACGACGGCACTGCGAGACACCGCGCGTCAGACAGGCTGGATTCTCTTCTCGATGATCTGCTTTCTGGCCGCCTACAACTTGCGAAAGAAGTTACCTTTCCTGCCTCTCGGAGCGTCGGCAACCTGGTTGCAATTTCACATCTACGTCGGGCTGTTGACCGCAGTCGTATTCGGCGTTCACGTCGGCTGGCGGATTCCCAACGGGCTTGTCGAATCGTTGTTGGCGACGCTCTATCTGTTCGTGTTCGCAAGCGGAGTAATCGGCTTATTCTTATCGCGTTCGTTGGCCAAACGCTTAACGACCCGGGGCGACGAAGTGCTATTCGAACGCATTCCGGTCTATCGCAATCGACTTCAAGCTGAAGTCGAGACGATTGTCTTTGAGGAGTTGGACGAGGCTGCATCGACTGCTGTCGCACAGTTCTACGCAGATCGACTTCGGCCTTTCTTCGCACAGACCCGTAACTTCTGGCAGCATCTCGTGCAATCGAACCGTTCCCGCTTCGGCCTGCTGAACGAGATGCAAGCATATCGTCGCTACTTGAACGACGCAGAACGCGAGACGATGGCGAGGTTGGTTACGTGCGTTGAAGCGAAGGATGATCTTGACTATCAGTTCTCGTTGCAAGCGACGCTCAAGTATTGGCTGTTCGTACACGTACCGTTGACGTACGCATTGCTCGTTTTCGCGATACTCCACCTGTTACTTGTGTCCGCATACTCGGGAGGTATTTCGTGAGCGACGGCCCCTCCCATGCATCCAGCTTCGACGAGAACGACTACGCACGACCCAATCAACCGTGGCAGTGCGGTTGGGCTGCCGAAGGCCACGCGTGCCCGCTAGGACCTACCAAGTGGGGACTCTGTCGTTCGGCACACGAATGCTCGCCCTATCAGAAAGGCGACACTTGGGTCTGTGCGCGCACCAAAACTCATGGCGGCACGTGCGACGAAGGCCCGCTGCCCGACGGTACATGTTGTAAGCAAATTCAGAGATGCGAACCTAAGCGGAGCGCGTTATCGCGACGCGGCGTTTTGTCGTTTACGGCCTTTGCGGCGGCGATTGCGTCAGGCTTACTGATCCTCGGATCGCCAAGTCGACCGAACCTCATATCTCCCGGTCCGTTGACATCGCAACACAGTCAAGTCGTTGATCGTTGTGAGGGGTGTCACACTGCCGCCGCAGGTGGGCCGACCGCTTGGGTTCAAGCGTCATTGGATCGCGAGGTAGCTCACACCCAGAGCGGCCAGTGTTTGCAGTGTCACGCGGAACTCGGCGCGAGCGCAATGAACCCGCATAGCCAGCCGCGCATTGAACCTGGCATGCAAACGGTCGTTAACGAGATGGTCGGTACGATCGGCGACGGTCTACCTGAGCTTCCTCAACGGCGCGCTACACGTCACGGATTAGACGGCGGTATCGCGCGGGCCTTGCGAACGGATCAACAACTAGCGTGCGCCACCTGCCATCGAGAGCACCGTGGCACGATGGCGGACTTGACCGAATTCACGAACCAACAGTGTCAGGTCTGTCATGTGGATTCCTTTCACAGCTTTAGCGAGGGACATCCAGAGTTTACGGCCTACCCCTACGAGCGTCGGACAAGATTGTATTTCGATCATTTGTCTCACATTGGTGAACACTTTGAAGCCGCGGGAACGAAAGGGAACCGAAAGTGCAATGACTGCCATCAAGCCGATTCGGCTGGACGTTATATGCTGGTCAAGGAATTTGAGACAACATGCGCAGAATGTCATTCCCATCAAATCCAAGATGACACGACGCAAGGTATCGCTGTGATTTCGTTGCCGGCGTTGGACGTTGATGCACTTGCAAAAAACGGTCGGAAGATCGGCCAGTGGCCTCGTGAGTATCCGTTGCACGTAGAGGCAACCGCTGAGATCTCACCACTTCAAAGGTTGCTGCTTCAATCGTATGACGAATACGCCGCCGTCGAAGCCTCGCTGTCGGGCGTCGATTTGCGCGACCTGCGCGAAGCGGATACGCCCCAACTGCAATCGGTCGAGTCACTGGTATGGTTGTTAAAGGAATCACTGTATGACATTGTGCAAAAGGGGCATCCAGAGATTCACCGCCGACTCGCAACGGTTCTCGGAGAACATGTTTCCGAGTCGCAGATCGAAACACTCGCCAATTCATATCCGCTTCTTTTGGCGATCGATATGCAAGAGCAGTGGTTACCCGCTTTAGTGACAGAAGTAGAATCCCGACGTAAGCAACTCGACGTGGAGGTACCAAATGAAGTTCCTCCGACTGACGCCGCTCTCCTCATACGAACCGAGCGACACGAATCCGAGCTTCTTGCCAGTGGGTGGCACGTCCACGGTTCGAGCCTCTCGCTGCGATACCGACCGCTCGGCCACGCCGATCGATTGCTCAGAGCGTTGTTAGATATCGGTGCGCGCGGCGTGAACAACGATCCCAATCCTACACTGTTGCAAAGCGCGCTTAACGATTTGTTTGATCAGGTAGGGTCGCCCTTTGCCGCTGGACGTTGCACGAAATGTCACAGCGTCGATCACGATGAAAAAGCGGCTGCAAATGTCAATTGGCGTCCTTACGAACCGCCGCTAGACCAGCACTCGTTTACACACTTCAACCACGCGCCTCATGTAACTTTGCTGAGCGACGATGCCTGCTCGCAATGCCATTCATTCAACGAGACTCAAACAGCGGCAACATCTCTTCTTAAAACCGAATTCATCGACCGCCACTGGCGCCCCGCCACGAACCCGCATGCTTTCGAAAGCGACTTTGTTCCCATGACGCAGGCCGCATGCGCCAAATGCCACGGTGACTCTTCAGGTCGAGATAGCTGTCTCACGTGCCACGCTTATCACGTGCGATAGATCGCACCGAGTGTTAGAAACTTCTTCACTCGCTTTCTTGTCCATCGACCATCACACCGGTCGCTTCAGGAACTGCGGTCCTTTGCAGATCAAACACGCCTGCCACATGAAGATCGGCCAAAAGTTCTTCTCGCTGCTGGCTGGTCAGGTTTCGTATCGGCGGTCGCACTGGACCACTTTCAATGCCAAGTTCTGTTAACAGGAGCTTACAAGCAGATAGGAAACTATGGCGGGCCATGATCGCAACGATCTCGACGGACTTTGCCTGCAACTTCCGCGCTTCCTCATGGTCGCCCCGATCAAAAGCGGCGAGCATCCGGCGGTACAATGGGGCGGCAAAGTTATAGGTGCTGCCAACGGCTCCACGCGCGCCGAGTGCCACTGCAGCGAGAAGTTGCTGATCAGAACCAAACAGCACTTCAAATTCGCCATCGTTCATACAAACACATTGCTGCATTTGCATCAGATCGATATTGGAGTACTTCAATCCGACAAGATTCGGGATACGGGGCTTGGCCTTTTCGAGGAACTCAGCCATGGGTAACACAACGTTCGTCAGCGGCGGGATCTCATAGAAGTAAAATGGCAAGTCGCCCGCAGCGGCCGCAACGGGAACCAAGAACTCGATCAACTCTTCCACACCAGCGGGCTTAAAGTAACATGGCGACGATGCTGCGATCGAATCAGCTCCAATTCGTTGAGCATGCTCGGCGAGAGCGACGGCATCGGGCAGGCTGTTGTGCCCAACTTGAATTATCACTTCCAAGTCAGTCCCAGATGTTACATCCATCCAGCGTTGCGCGCTCCGAATGCGTTCGTCCGTCGACAGAGATTGACCTTCGCCGGTCGAACCTGCGACGAACAGACCGTTGACTGTCGTGTCGACCAACAACTGGGCGTGTCGTTCGACAACTTCCAGGTTCAACGATCCATCGATGTGAAACGCCGTGGTGGGCGGAGCGATTAAGCGGAATTGGTTTGAGGACATCGTGAACCCTTGATCGAAGAAACGTAAAGTGCCGCTACGTTGATCTTGCACGATGAAAACCTTCAATGCAAGCTGCAGCCGCAAGTTGGCAAAAGGTTCCGATAATACACGTCACGCAAATGCCAGTAATCCAGGCACTGGCAGCTTGGACGAACCGTCATTGCTTGGTAAGGTCACTGCTCAGTAACATGGACGAACGGGTGCGATCACATTTTCTTAACCCAATCGAGCAACTATGCAGAAGCACGTCGACGTAGATGGCGTTCAACTTACGTTGAGTACACCAAACGAGAATGAAGCCAAATGGATCGGGCAACGCGAGATACTGCAGCAACTCCAGGCTTGCTGGATCGTCGTCGACGACGCTGACCTTGCGCTCTCGCCGCGTCTGGTCGGCTCGCCGGGAATCGGCAAGACCGCGCTGGCGATGGCGGCTGCGCAACAACGTGAGCAAGAGCTGTATATCTATCAGTGCACGGCGGATACGCGTCCAGAGGATTTACTTGTCACGCCGGTGCTGGCGCAGAACGGCAAGATTGCCTATCACGCTTCGGCTTTGGTGACAGCGATGATTCGCGGCGGCGTCTGTGTTCTCGATGAAGGGAATCGAATGAACGAGAAGTCGTGGGCCAGCTTGGCTCCGCTGCTCGACTACCGACGTTACGTCGAATCGATTGTCGCTGGCATCACGATCAAGGCTCATCGCGACTTTCGTTGCGCCGTGACGATGAATCAAGACGAGTCGACTTACGAGATCCCCGATTACATCATGAGTCGCCTGCAGCCAACATTGAGTGTTGGCTATCCCAACAAGCAAGACGAACTGGCGATTCTGCAGTACCACCTGCCCTTCGTCGAGCCAGAGATGTTGGCGATTACGGTCGAGTTCTTACAGCGATCCCACGAATTGAAGTTGGATTTCTCGCCGCGTGATGGAATCAATCTGTTGCGATACGCGATGAAGCGATTGGCGCAGGACTCGTCGCATCCGATTGCCAAGGATCAAGCATGGCGAGAAGCGTTGGAGAAGTGTCTTGGAGAAGACGCACTAGACCTCGAATCGTTGGCACAACGTCGCAGTCGCACGCTCGGAGGCGACGCGGTGCCGTTGGGATTAGGCGACTTTTTCTTTGCAGCGGACGATCCGTTGCACCCCGACCTGGAAGACGAAGACGACGATGATGAACTGCTGTTTTAAAGTGATGGATTTTGACCTCCGGCCTCTCTCTTATGACCCTCGACGTTCTCAAGTTCGGACCTCGCATCACGGCGCTGCCAATTATTCACGGCAGCGGTGACTTTGCTCTCGAGGTCCGTCGAATGATGCTTGAGCACTCGTTTGACTGCGTCGCCGTTCCTCTACCACCCTCGTTTCAAGAAGACGTCGAGGAAGCAATCGGCTTACTCCCAACGCCGACGGTCGTCTTACAACGAGAAAGCGCCGGCTATCAAACGGAATGGACTCCCGATCAACGTGATGAAGACGAGTCCGAAGGTGACTGCAGCTATGTTCCGATCGATCCGTGCCAGGGAGTGATCATGGCGCTGCGCGTCGCGATGGGAGAACGCGTTGCCCGTCAGTTCATCGATTTGGAGACCTCGCCATTTGTTCCCTACAGCGAGCCGCTTCCCGATCCCTATGCGCTAAAGAAAGTTTCCATCGAACGATTCGCGGCGGCGGTTCTGCCAACGCTCGCTAGGCCCAGCTTGGAACAGCGGCAGGAACGCAATTCCCACATGGCAGCGAAACTTCGCGACTTGGAGTCGCGTCATGAATCGATCCTGTTTGTGTGCTCTGTCCTTGATTGGCCCTGGATTCGCGAAGCGTATATCGAGCAACGAGCGTCGGATGCCAGCGATGCGTACGTCCCCTCAACAGAAACCTACGAAGTCGAGAACGACACGCTGGTATTCATGCTGGGTGAATTGCCGTTCATCACCGGATTGTACGAAAAGGCGCGAGCCGACTTGGACGACGACGAGAATCTGTCGATTGATGGCGTTAAAGAACTGTTGCTCTCATCGCGGGATGCTTACTGCGACGAGTTAAAGCGACGTGCACGCAACATTACTCCACAGATCCTTGCGCAATGCATGAAGTACATTCGCAATCTGTCGCTGATTGAACGGCGGCTGACACCGGACCTGTACACGCTTGTGATCGCCGCGAAACAGATCGTCGGCGATCAGTACGCGTTGCATGTGGCCGAGACAGCGCGAGACTATCCCTATGCGAGAGCAACCGGTTTGCCCTACCTGGACGTGGGCTTAGAGCGAGTGCGACTTCCCGAAGGTGATCTGCTTGATGCCGTTAGCCGGCTTCCAGGCCCACCGTTGATCTGGCGCAGCTGCGAGTTGCAGCCTCGACCCGACCGACAAGACGTGGATCGCTGGAAGATGCGATGGAATCCGCACTCTCAATGCAGTTATCCTCCCGAAGATAAGCTGATCGAAAACTTTCGCTCGCACGTCTTTGATCGTGCCAAGGACGTGATGGGTGCTGATCTCGTGCATACAGAGAAATTCACGACCAGCATTAAGGACGGCATCGACATTCGTGACACTTTGCGTCATTGGTACGATGGCGACATCTACGTCAAGGTCCTGCCGCCGAGTCGTGGGAAGCTCGATTGCGCCGTGATGCTGTTCGACAGCCCAGCCGATCCACGAGACTATCCTTGGCGGACAACCTGGTTCGCGGAACATGAAGACGAATCGACACTCGCCTTTTTCGCGACCGACTTCAGCAAAGAACTAGTCGGCCCGGGGATCGGGCTCGGGAATTATGGCGGCGCTCTGTTTCTATATCCTCCGAAGCCGATCGTCGATATTTGGATCGACCCGCGATTGGACTTCACCGAAACGATGGAGGAACGTGTCCTCGCGGCCGCATGTCTGCATAGCCAATGTTTGGACATCGCGTTGCTCAGCCCCGCTCCACCTGGCGCAGGTTGGCGACGGTTGGCAAAACGATTCAAAAAGAAATGGGTTCATATTCCGCTCGGTCAGTTTGGCGAATCAACGGTCCAACAACTCCGCATGGTACACGTGCTAAACGGCAAACATGTACGAAGCTACGCGTCAGATTTCATCAGGCGTGCGTAGAGAGTGTTGCTTGAGACACTCACACGAGACTCGTATACTGGCCCTACCCGCGTGTATCAAGGCTTGCAAACAAACTCCCCGGAGATGGAAATGGAATTGCATGTAAAGCTACGTAATCTGCTTGTCATGGCGGCAGCAGACGGAAGCTTGACCGAGCGTGAGATCACTTTTTTGTCCGATCGCCGGGCGCGATGGTCAGTACCGGAGGAGGTCTTCGCAGAGGCGATCCGTTACGCCATTTCGGATGTTGCCGACATCGAGGTCCCCGAGACCCACGAAGAACGCGTCGAAATGCTCCAAGACTTGCTGCGAATGATGGCAGCCGACGGGGATCTAGCAGAAGTCGAGAAGCAACTGTTTGCAACTGCGTCGGTCGCCATGAACATCTCGGACGAGGAACTCAAAGAGATCATCGATTCCGTTCTCTAGGCGGAGTATCATAGTCGGACCACTGACAACACCGACTCCGTTTTGAGATAGGTCGCTGAGTTATCATGAGATTTTTTCGTTGTTATATCGTCCTATTGGTACTATCGATCCTTGGTTGGCCAACAACTCTGCTTGCTCAGATCGAAGACGACGAGTTCCGCAGCGGTTTGATCGGTAATTATTCTGATCCGCAGGGGAACTCCCTATCGCGACGTGACGCCGCCGTCTCAATCGCGCCCGGCACCAGTTCTATTGATCGTCGCCTCGATGGCATTTCGCTTCGAGTCCACTGGACCGGCTTTCTCATGTCTCAGGCAGTTGGTGACTACCGGCTACATGTCTACGCAGCCGGTAATGTACGAATCCAGCTCAATGGAACAACGGTTCTCAAAAGCGAAAGCGACACGTCCAAATGGTCGGTCTCGGCACCCATTCCGTTACAGTTCGACTTTCATCCGCTGGAAGTAACCTACGATCGAAAAGATTCCGAGGGAGGAATTCGGCTCTTTTGGTCCGGGCCGCAGTTCCAGTTGGAACCGATCGGTTCACGGTATCTCTATCACGATCCAACTAAAACGCCAGACACAAGTTTCAGCCGCGGCGGGTCAATTGTGCGGGCGCTGCGCTGTGCTGCGTGCCACCACGTTCCCGGCGAGTCGCGACCTGCAACCGCCCCGTCGCTCGCGCACGTCGCCGACAATATGCATTTTGACTGGCTGGTGAGTTGGCTGGCAGTGACGCCTAAGCAACAAGATGGTGTTCAGCGGCAGATGCCTCACTTCTCGCTGTCGGAGTCGGACGCCGACGCAATCGCCGCCTATTTATTCGACCAATCCAAGCCAGTCAAAAGAAGGCCCGTCGATAAGAAAAAGCCGGACCTCGGCAGGGGGAAGCTGCTACTGTTAACGACGGGCTGTCTCGCGTGCCATCAACTCGGAGACGTCGGTACCTCCGGTCAATTTGGTGGTGGCGACTTGGCCGCGATTGCCTCGAAACGACCGCGAAGTTTCTTCGCACATTGGCTCGCCGCGCCACAAGAACTCAATCCACAACATCGCATGCCACTCTTCGAGCTTTCGAAAGACGAACGTCGAGATCTCTCGGCACACTTATCCACGCGAGGCGTGACGCCTCAACGAGCAGAGCCGCGTCCAACGACTGAGAAACAGATCTCGCTCGGACGAACACTATTTGAAAAACATCAGTGTGCATCGTGCCACGACCGTGCCGAGAACGAACAACGCAATCCGCGGAGAGCATTTGCGGAAGTGATCAATTGGGATGACAGCTGCGTCCGGCAACCCAACGCGATGCATCCAGGATTTCAGCTGACGGGCGACGACCGTCACGCCGTGGCTCAGTTCGTTGCGGAAACACGAAAGCATCCGGACGCTGCGCCTCGAGTCAGTGCTTCCGACCTTCTCGCAAAACACAATTGCTTGGCGTGCCACTTACGCAACGATTTGCCAGGTCTCGCGGCGAAGCTGCCAAAAGTTGCCGAGGCACATCCGGAGGTTGCCGAACTGTTACCATCGATGACTCCACCGCCGTTAATTAGCCTGGGTGATAAACTGTACGACCAATCGATTCGCGATGCGATTCTTCGAAAGTCAGTACATCGCGATTACCTTCACGTGCGGATGCCAAAGTTCAACCTCTCGGAAGAAGAACTCCAAACGCTCGTCGATTACTTTGTGCAATCAGATCGTATCCCGCCTCGCACCGACCAGCAGGCTCCGCCGGAAACCGACCCGCTCGTTCTGCATGCAGTCGGCAGTCGGCTCGTGACAACGGACGGGTTTGGTTGTACGAGTTGCCATCAACTTGGAACGGTGAAGCCCACCAAAGCGCCGCTCAATGCACGCGGCCCGCAACTAACGCTGTTAGCGAAACGAATACGTCGCGAATGGTTCGAACGATTCGTACGTAACCCCCTGCGGGTCATTCCTCGCATGGAAATGCCGTCGGTTCAAGTGGCGGTGAGTGGCGTACTCGATGATCATCTCGACACGCAACTCGCTGCGGTCTGGGACGTGTTGAATACTCCTGATTTTGAACCACCGCTCCCGAACCCAGTTCGCACGGTGCGCCGATCTGGACTGGCCGAAAGGGAAGAGCGATCGGTCGTCATCACGGACGTTGTTCGCGACGCGCAGAAGATCTATCTAAAGCCGCTCCTGATCGGCCTGCCAAATCGCACCAGCTTCCTGATCGATCTCGAAACAGCTTCCTTGGCTCGATGGTCCGTGGGCAACGTTGCCCACGAGCGAACAGAAGGCAAGTCCTGGTTCTGGGCGGTCGCTGGCACTCCGCTGCTCAAGCCCGCGCTGACGGACTGTGAGCTCACCCTTGTTGACGCGATGAGCGAGTTGGCGCCGGACACTGTCGGCCAATTCGTTACTGAGTTCGACGAAGTGTTTCATACAGACGAACGAGGCGTTGGCTTTCGATATCGACTCCGATTTGGCGGCTCGTCACCCACGACGGTCTCGGTGACACAGATTTTCAGAGTCGAGTCTTACGATACGGGTGCCGTGTCGCGCCGCATTGATGTCGTTGGCATACCGGCTTCGATGGCGGTGAAATTGCAATTGCTGTCCTCAGCCACCGAGCTCAAGACGAAGTCTGACGGAACACAGCTCCAGACACGATTTGGCTCCATAGAGATGTACCTTGGGGCGACGATCGAAGATGACTTCAGCGTAACTCGACCAGCGGACAATGCGGGACGAGCCACCTTCACACTTTCATATCGACCGCGCGTCCCGATCGATGTGTTTCCGACGGTCGTACCCGAAGCGCCGGCACCGCCGCCGCTAACGCTCGACGTCGTCCCAGGATTCGAGACCGTTCGGCTGCCAATCAGTAGCGAGATCATGCCGACGGCGCTGGATTGGCGACCGGATGGAGATTTAGTTGTTGCTTCGTTGAAAGGTCGTGTCTGGAATCTGCGTGATACGAATGCAGACGGAATCGAAGACACTGCGGCTGCGATCTCGGACGAATTGGCGGCACCCTACGGCATTGCGGCGTACGACGATCACGTTGACGTCGTGAATAAATACGGATTGCTCCGTTTGCATCCGAACCGAATGGTTACGATTGCTTCTGGTTGGGGGCATACGACTGACTATCACGATTGGGTCGTTGGCCTGCCACGTGACGAAGAGGGTAACTACTACGTAGCGTTGCCGTGCCAGCAAGACAAACGAAACGCCGCCGCCGCGAAGTACAAAGGCTCGGTACTTCGCCTTTCACCGCGCGAGCCGACGTCGACGGACCCGAGCCTCTTCTCGATTACCGAATTGACGGCCGGTCACCGCTTCCCAATGGGGATCGCACGCAATCGCAACGGCGAAATGTTTGTGACCGATAACCAGGGCAATTACAATCCGTTCAACGAACTCAATCACGTCGTAACCGGTAAGCGTTTTGGTTTCATCAACGCGATCGATCGCAAGCCAGACTTTCAGCCACCACTAACTCCGCCAACAATCAACATCCCTCATCCTTGGACGAGGAGCGTTAACGGGATTTGCTTTCTTGACTCGCCGGATACTGCGGAGCCCGCCTTCGGGCCATTCGAAGGCCAACTCGTCGGCTGCGAGTACGACACGCGCCGGCTCATTCGCATGAGTCTTCACAAAGTCGGCGGCACCTATCAAGGTGCAGCTTATCCATTTAGCTACGATGCACCGCGCAACGGCCCTCCACTGTTAGGCCCACTGGTGTGTGCGGTCTCGCCACAGGGCGATCTTTACGTTGGCGGCATTCGCGACAGTGGCTGGGGCGGCGCAAACAACATCGGAGAGATTGTTAGGCTTCGCCCGCAGTTCGATCAACTCCCTTGTGGCATCGCAGAAGTGCGGGCAACGGCAAACGGCTTTGTAGTGGACTTCACCTCTCCAGTCGATCGCGCTAAAGCTTCGCGAACCGACAGCTATTCTGTCTCGTCGTACACTCGCGTGTCGACACCCGCCTATGGTGGAGGCGATCATGATCGTCGACAAGAGCAGGTTTCAGGTGTGCGAGTCTCCGACGATGGACTGCGCGTCGACCTGACGTTCGATGACCTGCGGGCTGGCTATGTGTATGAGTTGCATGTCAAGAACCTCGCACCGGAAGATCGCGAGTTCTTTCCTGCGGAAGCTCATTACACTCTCCGGACGATTCCTCAATAGCCACGCTGACCTGCCTGCTAGCACGTCAAGTCGGATCGTTCGTCACTCCCGGAATGATCCTTATGTTCCTCACACGTGGAAGCCGATAACGAAGAGAACGCTAGGTCTCTAGCGTTTTGCCGGAACCTCTTGCGCGACAAGGAAAGTTGCAATGCTCGTCATCGTTAGCGATCTGCACCTAAACGATAAGACAACCGGCTCGCCGTTGAATTCTGGGGCATTTCAGATTTTCGCCGAGCGTCTGCACGAGACAGCCGTTCGAGCATCATGGCGGGCAGATGGAACTTATCGACCAATCGAACGACTGGATCTCGTCTTGCTAGGAGACGTGTTGGACCTGACGGGTACAGCGCATTGGGCCACGCACGATGTCCGTCCCTGGAGCGAGCCGAATACGCCTCTCGTTTCAGACGCCGTCGCGTCGATTGTGGACAACATTCTTACGCGTAATCAGGAGTCTTGCGAGGTGCTCCGCGCGATCTCGACCGATGGGGCGATCCGCATTCCACCAGCCATGGAGAGCGGCCTGCCAGCTTACGACACCGAAGGTGTGCCAGTAGCGGTTCGTACCAGCTACATGGTCGGCAATCACGATTGGCTGTTACACCTACCGGGAACACGATACGACACCATACGACAGAAGGTGACGCACCATCTCGGCCTGTCGAATATCTACAATGCACCGTTCCCGCACGATCCGTACGAGTCGGATGAGTTGCTAGCTACGATGAGACGGCATCGCGTCTTTGCGAGGCATGGCGACATCTTCGATCCGCTGAACTTTAGCGAAGACCGCGACAATGCCAGCTTGGGTGACGCCATCGTGATCGAATTGATCACACGATTCGCAATCGCAATAGAACAGCACTTCGCTAACGACTTGCCGCAAAGCGTCATAAACGGATTACGCGAATTGGACCACATCCGTCCAATCCTCCTCGCCCCGGTGTGGATCGAAGGTTTGCTTGAGCGTTCGAACGTACGACCAGCTGTTCGCAAAGAAATAAAACGAACGTGGGATCGGCTCGCGGACGAGTTCTTACACTTGTCGCTGGTCCAAGACCAGGACTCTTGGAGCGCTTTCGATATTGTTGATGGCCTCGAACGAGCACTGAAGTTCAGCAAGCGACTGTCGCTTGGCTGGGCAGGAAAGGTGACGAGTTGGCTTCACAGTCTTCGAGGTTCGGAGAGCGGATCTTATTACCAGCACGCGTTGGCGGAGCAGGATTTCCGTAACCGGCGAGCCCGTAACATTGTTTATGGCCACACGCATCACGCAGAAGCGATTCCGCTAGACGCCAGCTATGCCGACGGTTATGTTCTCAACCAGATGTACTTCAATTCGGGAACCTGGAGACGCGTTCTCGATCAAACACGTTGTACGTCGAGCGAACACGAGTTCATTCCAACTGAGTCGTTATCAATCCTATCGTTCTTCCATGGCGACGAACGCGGTGGACGCCCGTTCGAGACTTGGACCGGAATGCTGGCGACGGTTAATGACTCGGCGACACATCGTGTCGATTCAGGGCGCACCCCACATGCCTCAGAACAACCGCTTTCGTCACCAAGAGTACCGGTCAAAGCCCCTCACTTCCGCAGTACATCTGCTCCTTCCCGATCCTCCACCCGCGAGATCTACTGAGGCGTATTGTGAACGGATGCAAGCCGTCGGTCGCGCCCTTCGCGCCGCGGATGTGAGGGCGATCTATCTCGTTCATGGATCATTCGTCGGTGCCGATGCGTTTGGATTGTTCAGCGAAGTTGCGCGAGTTTCATCCGCGGCAGCTGAACCGCTCAGACGTCTTCAAAAACAGTTGCTCGATGCGATTGCGAAAGACGCAGGAAACTACACAGTTGCATTCGCTCGAGAGTTTGAGAGCGCGCTCTCGATTGACGACGATGCCCCTCTGCCCGTTCGGCTGTTCAACTGGTCGAGTGAGAACCACCACATTGGTCGCGCCGACGGCGCCATCCACTTGATCGCCGATAGCCGGGACAGTGCGCCGAGCGGTGGCCGAGTTCTCGTTTGGGGGCACAGTCATGGCGGAAACGTACTGGCCCTGATTACAAATCTGCTCGGAGGAGATGCAAGGCTCCGCCGCAAGTTCTTTCACGCCTGCCGCTCTTACTATCGATGGCCAGGGCTCAACCGAGTCGATCTACCCGAGTGGCCCAGAGTCCAGAGAATGCTCGAAGATGAAGCAGTTCTCGCTCGATCGAGTGGTCTCGATCTTGTCACCTTCGGAACCCCCGTTCGATACGGATGGGACGCCGGCGGTTACGGGAAACTTTTGCATTTCATTCACCATCGGCCTGTCCCCGGAAAGGACCCGACGGTCGCTGAATTCCCCCGCGAAGCAGAAGACGTCTTTACTGCAAAGTTCGGCGACTATGTCCAACAGTTCGGCATTGCAGGAACAAACTTCGCGCCGGCGGCTTGGGCGTGGCGGGCTGCCCTAGCCGACGTGCGATTGGGTCGCCTCTTACAGCCTGGAATTCGAAAGCGAAAGCTATTGGAGCGATTGAAAGTCGGAACGCGCTCGCATGACGAAGGGACAAACCTGCTTGTCGACTACGGACTGCCGGAAGGTCACGTCGGGCAACATCTTGCCGGCCATGCTGTTTACACGCGGTCGGATTGGTTATTGTTTCACATAGAAGAAGTTGCTCGTCGCTTCTATGGACTTGAGGATGCTAATCGTGATTCCTCATAGCAAATCGATACCGGGCCAATGAACGGATCAACCATGACAGGCATCATTCAAGTCACGACTACGGTTTCTGATCAAGCGGACGCCGAGCGAATCGCCGCTTCACTCGTCGCTCAAAGGCTCGCCGCTTGCGTCCAGATATCTGGTCCCATCGAGAGCACTTACCGCTCGAAAGGCCAAATCGAGACGTCCCAAGAGTGGGTTTGCGCCATCAAAACCAGCGAAGCGCTATTCTCCAATGTCGAACGGGCCATTCGCGACTTACACTCCAACGACGAACCTGAAATCATGGCCATGTCGATCAACGCAGCAAGTGCCGGCTATCGCGAGTGGGTACTCGCTTCGGTAAAGGTATCCGACGAATAATCTATGTTTCTTCGCGGACGAAATGCATGCAGCCGTTTCACGTAGTGATTCGAGCCAACCCGAACACGGAGTTGCCGACGACAACCAGCGTGTTCGCTGGTGTCGAAGTGGACGCAATGATTGTGCCGCCCGAACTGCAAGCGATGCGAATGGACGTAAGTTTCGAGGAAGCTGCGGAGATACTAAGGACGTTTCCACGAATGTTCTTTGAACCCGACGGCTCGTTTGTTTGGGTCTCTTCGTCGGATGAGGAAGTGTCGTGGCAAATTGACGGGAATCTGTATGACCGCGACGGAAGTCTCATCGCCGTTGATCTCAAGGGAACGTGCTGTCAGAAGCACCTGACGCGACTGTTAGACGTCTTTCGCGCTGACCGTCGCGAACTAATGGTCGAGATATTGCGTGAAGCCGCGTTCGTTCGCGAGCGTGACTTTCTTGAAGCGCTATAGTATCGGACGCAGATCCGTCCGGTCACACCTCAAGAGCCTATGCTACGCAGTCACAACATCTACGTTCGTTGCCACGAGATCACCCACGGGCATCTTTGGCTCACGAAACACTTTGACGCCGAAATGCTCGACCATAATTGCGTAGAGGGCGGGAACAACTAGCAGGGTCAGTAGCGTCGCGACGATCAAACCGAAAATCATGCACCACGCCATTCCTTCCCACAAAGGTCCGCCGTCAAGAGCAAGCGGTAGCAAGCCGCCGATCGTTGTCGCCGTCGTCAGAAAGATTGGCAGGAAACGCTGTTTGCCGGCGTTGACCAGACAATTGCGGAACTGGTCGACGGTTAGCCCGTGAATCGGCCCGCTTCCGTTCTCCCGCTCAGCGGTTTGCTTGATGACGATATCCGCGAACTCCATGAAGATGATGCCGGTGTTCAGCACAATCCCAAACAACGACAAGATACCTAGCTGCGGCATAAAGCCCAGGGCGTTGTCGGTCAGCCAAAGCCCGGGCAACGCTCCGATCAAGGCCAGTGGTAGCGTCATCAGGATGATGACCGGCTTGGCCCAACCGTTGTACTGAATAACGAGGAGCAAGACGATCGAAAGCACGGAAATGCCAAGGCTTAGTCCAAGCTGGCTGGAACTCTTTTCCGACTCTTCAAGGTTTCCTCCGACTTCGACGCGATAGCCACTCGGCAGTTCGGATTCAAGTTGCTTCATCTCGTCCGACTTCATGATCTGCTTGACGATGTCGTTGCCCGACACACCTTCTTCAACTTGAGAGCGAACCTGAATGACCCGGTTCAAATCGCGTCTCTCGATCTTCGCTGGCTCCCAACGCGGCACGACCGTGGCTATCGAATTGAGTGGTACTTTTCCGTTCTGACCTTCGACAAAGGCGGTTCGCAATCCTTCGAGCGACTGTCGCTGTTCCGGCTTCAAACGCAAATACACGGGGACGGTGTGGTCGCCTTCGCGAAACGTGGTGAGGTGGTGGCCGGAGTAATACATATTGAGCGTCTTGGCGATATCCGAATTGGTAACACCAGCGCGATTCGCCTTGTCCTCGTCAATATCAACGCGCAGCTGATATCCAGGAACTCCCCAAACGTCATAGACGTCCCAAGTGCCTTCGGTTGCGAGAACCATCGCCTTGATCCGGTCCGCGAAACTACGCAGCGTCTTCATGTCTGCGAACCCGGGTCCAGAGACCCGGATTTCAACCGGATCCTTCGATGGGCCAAGGAACAACTCTTGTGGAATTACACGCGCCCCCGCAATTGCTGGAAGACCAAGCGAGGCGTCTCCCTTCTCAGCTACTTCTCGGACTCGTTTTGCAAATTGCGGTGTGAACCTTGCGTCTGATGTTCGCACAAGGATTTCCGCGAACCCAGCGGTGCGAGGTTCAGGGTTCCAACTTAAGTACCAGCGCGTACCACCGCCGCCAACGATGGTTCGCATGGCACGAATCTGCTCAACCGTATTACCTTCTTCGTCAGTCGTTGGACTGAGCCTGCGGAGCATGGCTTCCACCTGTTGTGCCGCCGCGTTAGTTTCCTGGATCGTTGACGTATCCGGCAGCCAGATCTTGATTGCAAATTGATCTCGCAGGTCTTTCGGGAAGAACTCTGACGCGACGGGGAGGGTGATAGAACCGACAAAGAGTGCCATCGCGATCGCTACGGTGACAAACTTGAAATCGATTGCCGCCCGGACCGAACTGCGGAACATCGAGTCAAGCAGATCGCTTTCGTCAGTTGCTGGTCGTCGACGGGCTTTCCTAATGGCAGTTTCCAGCTTCTCGATGAGCCAAGGAACTGGCGCGCTCGGACGCGTGGGATCCTTCGGTGCGCGGATGAATGCGGCCGCCAAAATCGTGCAAAACGTCATCGCCAGAAGCCAACTGATGCCAAGCGTTACAGAGAGCGTTACGGGCAAACTGTAAATGTACTCTTGTGTACTTCCTTCTAAGGCGAACAACATCGGCGCAAACGCTGCGATCGTGGTTGCCGTTCCCATCAACATGGGAGTAGCAACTTGTTTCGAGCCTACAATCGACGCATCGATCGGGTTCATTCCCGCAATCTGATTCGACCTAGATTGGTCACACACCTGGACCGCATTGTCGACGAGCAATCCCAGGGCGATGATGATCGACGCGAGAGAGATTTGCTCCAACTGCACGCCGAAGAGTGTAACGAGAGCTAGTGCTGCAAGAACGACAATCGGAATATTGGCGGCCATTACTGCGGCAGAACGGAAACCGACGATCAAATAAACGACAACGACCACGATGACGATGGCACCAGCGACGTTGCTCAAGACTTGCCCAATCTTGGCATTGACGTTCTCGGACTGATCCGAGACCAACGACAAGCCGATGTCCGGCGGAATTGCTTGTTCGAACTGCTCCATTTCGTTGACACGTGCTTTGGCAGCTTCGCAGATCGTAACGATGTTCGCGCCCGACTTCATCGTCAACGCAACGATGACAGCCTGGCGAGACATGTTCGCATCGCCATATCGACAAATGAGCTGCCTTGGGTCTTCGTAGTCTCGGACGATGTTGAGTCCCAAGTCGGAGAGCGTGACGGGTCGCGTACCGCCTCTTTCTTGGCCTTGCCCAGCAAGTCCGGCGATGACGGAATTCATCTCCTTCAGCGCATTGAACTCCCCGCCAGGCTTGACCGAAAACCGTCCCTGTGGCGTGTCGATGTTGCCACCGGGCGAAACGATATTTCTTGCTTCTGCCAACTGCTTCAGTTGATCAGCCGTCAGTTGTAGCTGCGACCATGTTCCTATGTCGGTCTCGATATAGATAGCTTCATTGACCACGCCAAACTGCTCCGACTTGGCCACACCATCGAGCAATCGGAGTTCGTCCTTGATTCCTTCCGAAATCACATCCAGCTCGCGAAGTGAATACTCGCTTGCGGAGTCAATCTCGGTCTCGCCGGGCAAAGGAGTTTGGTAAACGGCGATTAAAATGATCGAAGTATCACCATACTCATCGTTGACGCTTGGAACGATGCCCGGCTCTGGCATCTCGACTCGCGCAACGTAAGCGCGCACCTTATCCCATACATTGTCGATGCGATCTGGAGAGACGTTGTCTTCCGCGTCGACGAAGATCGTCGACAGTCCGGTCTTGGTCGTCGAATATACGCGTTTGACGTCGTCGATCCGATCCGCCGCTTCTTCCAATGGCTTCGTGATCAGTTCTTCGACCTTTTCGGCGGGCGCCCCCGGCCAAACCGTCGTAATGGCGCAGGTGCGGACCGTATACTCCGGGTCTTCGCGGCGCGGCATGGTCAGGTACGAGTAGATGCCCCAGAACACGAGCAGCCCGACCATCGTCAGGACGATCGGTCGGCACTTGATCGCCAACGCGGAAAGCGACATCAGCGAGCCTCCCCAGTAACAAGTACCGGTTCGCCGTCGACTAGAAAATGCGTTCCTTTGGCAACCAACTCGACGCCTTCGACCAGCGCTTCCGTCTCGACTGCTTCGATCCTGCGACTGGTGTCTAGCGATTCAAAGACATTCACTTCAACGCGACGGACGGCACCCGCATCGACAGCGTGGACGAAGTACTTTCCACTCTGTTCGGAAATGACGCTGATCGGTACGTAGAAGCCCGTCGGTAACAAGTTACCGCTCGCATTCACGGCAACCAAGTCGCCAGGGCGAATCAACCACTGCGGGCGATCGAACAGAATCTGGTTGCCGGAGAATCCAGATGACATTTCCTCCGGCAGTTCAAGCTTTCCGGCAATCAAGTCGGTATCGGGATCGAAGTCTTCACCTGGAGCGGCCCGAGCAGCACGAAACGTCCAGATATCGAGAAATGGAATGTAGAGGTCGCCTGGAATGACGCGAACTTTCTTCACTTCGAGCAAGCGATCATCAACGCCGCCTGTTTGCTTACCGTTGATGATCTTCCACACGTAGGCTCCGTCGCTGTCTTCATGAATCGAATTCATCTCTGTGACAAGTTCCTCTTTCCCAGCGAACTTATTTTTGAAGAATCTCCAGATATCACGTGTTCTAGCAAGTGGCTTTCCAACGAGTTCCGCGGGAACGGGAGTCCGGACTTTTTGGTTCTCCATCAGGAGCGTGACGGTGAAAGTCCGCGTGTTCGGATCAGCGATTGGATCGATCATGTAGACGATCGCATCGAAATGAGCGTCCTCACCCAAGGTCGAAACGACGACTTCGACCGAGTCCTTGTACGTGGTACGACGGCTCTGTTCAGCCGACAATTCGAGCTCGATCTTAATGGGATCCATCATCTGGACTGTCAGCACAGACTGACCTGCATTCACATACGCGCCGGGGATCACATTGACCGCCGCGATTTGAGCGCGGAATGGCGAGTAGATCGTGCATTCTTCAACGTTCCGTTTTGCGTCGGAGAGATTCTGCTCGGCTTCCAAAATCTGAGCAACCAGCGATTCGCTCTCGGCTTGTTTTGCCGTTTTGGAGGCATCGACTTGGGCGAGCGTGGCCTTCGCCTTATCGCGGTTCGCCTGAACTCGCTCGAAGTCCGACTTGGTAACAGCTCCCGAATCGACCAAGGGTTCAATTCGCGCCAACTCGGCTTCTTGAAACCTCAACTCTGCCGCTGCACTGCCTTGCTCGGCTGGAATCACCTGATCGATTTCCACCTGCAAGGCAGCCTTTTGCTGAGTGATCGTGGCGACTTGCGCTTCTGCGCTTGCGACCTGTAGCTTGTATCGAGTCGGATCGATCCGAGCCAACTCGGTAGGCTTTGGTCCAACCTCGCTCGCATCCGCGGAAGAGGTGCCCCGAGTGACAACCTTTCCCTCGATATCCGTTTCCGGTTCCGCGACATACTGCACCCGTCCAGCTACCTCGAAGCTCAACTCTTGGGTCTTCCACGATCCAGCAACACCCGTCAGGCGCTCCATCGTGCTAGGATCGGTTGTCTGCAATTTGATGACCGAAACTGGGCGTGGCGATTTTTGTCGCGGACCAGAGTCTTGTTGCGACTTGCAACCAAGGACAGACGAAAGACATGCCACGGTTGCGAAGTAGTAGGAGTAGCGAATCGTGCGAAGTATCACGGGAGCAAATCCTAGTTGGGCAAGTGAGTCGAGTGGCCCGACAGAGTTGACGAGATCTACATTGTGCTTGGCATTCAGTAGCAACTCAAGTACGTTCTGTCGTATGGGGAAACATCTAGTTCACGTTGGCTTCGTCTCGATTCGAACGCGTTCTAAGAACTCAGGGGCCGTGATTCCCATCGAGACATAAATGCTCATCAAGCCGTCAACCGACATGTCGGCTGGCGTCACACAATCCGTTGGAACAAACAGCAGCCCGCCTCCCACGGGGACAGGAGCCGTCGGAACGATCACGATCTGATATTCGCGACCGTTGATGGGATAGCGTTCCGGAGATACCAACAACGCCAGTAGCCCACACCCGGCGTTCGCTCCAAAGGTACAAAAGACAACACTCATGCCTTTGAGATCTGTGTCGTCCTTTTTGTTGAGCATACCGACTAGTTGCTTGCTCGTTCCGTAAATGCTTCCGATCAATGGAATTCTTTGTACCAAGCCGTCGACCAGTTGACCGAGGAGTCGTTTGGCTCCCATCTCGACGAGCAATCCAAGGACAAACACAATGCCCAGTACAAGCACCCAGCCGATAAAGTAGGCCGTCTTCGAACTCGGCGAAACGTTTCCGCCAAGCTTTGCAATGAGACCGCCTAAAAACGATCCTTCTCCGACGATTGTATCGACCATCCCGGTGACCCAAATGACCACCGCGACGGTGATCACGAGTGGAAGTATTGCGAAGACGCCCGCAAGGAAGTAAGTGGCAAAACGGCGAACAAGCGGCATGAGTAGTTTCGTCATGGCTGATTGTGCTTCCCAGGGATTCTATATCGATCGGTAAGGCGCAATTCACGGTGGAATCAAACGCTTCAAGGCGAGGTTGCTATTTGATTACAATATCGCGCGCAATGTCACCCGGAGGAATGCCCCAATGAACGCGCAAGACGCAATGCAATCGCTCAAGGTGATGAGGATCGCTAAAAACTCAACGCGTACAAACGTCGGACGAACTATGTCTGGACACACTCGCTAGGGCGGTTTAGGGATAAGCGTTGGGTCGAAGTCGTAGCAGGTGTCGTGAGAATTTTGGCAAACCGCGTCGGAACTTTCGATGTCGATCACGGTGAACCCGGTTGCAAGACGCCAGACGCCGAAGCCGACATCAAAGGACAGCTGCCCGTTCGGTAAAGAAAAAGAAGTACCAGCCTGGATGCTTATCGAGTGCGCGCGATACGTCCTCTATGTTTACGGCTTTAACTAACCCGATATTGGAAGTTTCGTGGTTTGGCGATTACCACATCGCGCCATCAGCGTAAGCCGCGGCTGCTTCCCACTCGACTGGCACTGGCTCGGAAACCGCCAATTCGACGGGTGCTGGAGTCGGTTCGACAGATTCACTTACCGTCGGGGCCTCGTTTGAAACTTCTTCGTCGGCCAGCGCTTCCTCGACACAGAACGGTCCCAAGAGGTCCGCCGCGTCGCCGAAACTGATGCCAAGTGCCCGAGCGGCTTGAACGGCAGAACTGTTCGCGTCAACCCGCGAGAGTTTGTTGACAGCGTCAATGATCGGCACGCTGGAGATCGACGGCGGCTGGTAGCAAACCATCTCGCCGAACTTTTCCTCGATGATCAATCGAACCGCATGCGACCCAAATTGCGTGGCGAGTACACGGTCGAAGGTTGTGGGACCACCGCCACGTTGAAGATGCCCGAGGACACAAACTCGTGTGTCGCGGCCGATTCTCTTCTCGATCTCATAAGCAACGACGTTTCCTATGCCACCAAGACGAGTCTGTCGAGTGTCTTGGCGACGCTCGGCAGTCACCACTTCGCCGTCAGGCATCTCGGCTCCTTCCGCCACGACGACCAAAGTGAACTTCTTTCCCTGCTGATCGCGTTCCAGGATTTTGCTGCACACGTTCTCGAACGTCCAGGGAATCTCGGGAATCAGAATGACATCGCCGCCGCCGGCGATCCCCGCGTACAAGCCGATCCAGCCAGCATGTCGGCCCATTACTTCCAGCACCATCACGCGTTCGTGGCTGGCGGCAGTTGTGTGCAACCGATCGAGTGCGTCCGTCGCACAAGCGACCGCGCTATCGAAACCAAACGTGAACGCCGTGGCCGACAGATCGTTGTCGATCGTCTTGGGAACACCAACGACCGCGAGTCCATACTCATGAAACTGTTGGGCGACAGCCAGCGAACCGTCACCCCCAACGCAAATCAACCCGCTCAGGTCCAGTTGCTCATAGGTTGCTTTGACTCCCGCCAGCAGCAACGGGTCGAGTTCCAATCGGTCTTGTACTCCGCATGTGGCGGCAAATCGTCCCTTGTTCGTCGAACCTAAAATCGTCCCTCCCTGCGTCAGAATTCCAGCCGTGTTCCTATTCGTGAGCGGAATGTAAGTGACAGGATCGACGAGGCCTTCGTAACCTTTGATGAAGCCAACGACATCGTAGCCGTGACGCTCCGCCGTTTTGACCGCACCGCGTATGACCGCGTTTAGCCCGGGGCAATCGCCGCCGGATGTCAGAATCCCAATGCGTTTAGCCGCGTGCGACATCGCCCAAACCCCTCTCCACAATAAGCTCTTTATTCCTGACCGGTGCTGAAAGTCTAGGTCACAGCTTACGACGAATGGCAACGCTCCAGCCGAATTTGCCGGGCAAATCCGCACAACCCGTTCAACTTTCGTAACCCGCACAACCGAAACAAGACAACAGCGCACGTTGCTAACGCGTAACTTTACTGTGCTAGCACCTGATTCTTCGCTCACATTCAATGAGCGCAGGCGGACTCTCCAGCGATTGGCAAGGAAGCCGACGGATGATTCGAGCGGCGCTCAAAAACCCACATCTGATCGTCGTCATGGCATTGGCCGTTCTGGTTGTTGGCATTACGTCCTACCAAAAGATTCCAGCTGATCTGCTGCCGATCTTTAGGACGCCTGCCGTCCAGATCGTAACGTTCTATCCAGGAATGCCTCCCGAGGTGATGGAACGCGACATCATGAGCCGTCTCGAGCGTTGGACCGGCCAGTCCGTCGGCATCGAACACCAAGAAGCCAAGGCGATGCAAGGCGTTTGTGTTGTCAAAGACTTCTTTCGTGAAGACATCTCCAACGAAGAAGCGATGGCGCAGGTCACCAGCTATGCGGTGAGTGACATGTTCTATTTGCCTCCCGGCACGGTCCCCCCGATGGTCATGCCGTTTGATCCAACGGCCTCCGTTCCACTCTGTCTCGTCACGGTTTCCAACCCGTTGATGACCGAGAAGGAACTGTACGACATTGCGTACTACGAATTGCGAAACCAGCTTCAAGCCATTCAGGGCGTTATCGCTCCAGCGGTTTACGGCGGAAAGCTCCGCCGAATTCTGTGCTATTTGGATCGTCAAAAGCTGGAAGCGCGTGGCTTGTCGTTGATGGATGTTCAAGAAGCGTTGCTTGAACAAAACGTTCTAATTCCGGCTGGCAATGCCAAGATGGGTGATCTGGACTTTCAGATCTTCACGAACGCGCTGACGGACACGGTCGACGAAATCAATCTGACGCCGATCTCCGTTGTCGATGGGGCACCTGTCCTTTTGCGCGATGTTGGAAAAGCGACCGACGCGGGACAGATTCAGTCTAACGTCGTTCGCATCAATCGAAAACGACAGGTCTATATTCCGATCTATCGCCAGCCCGGTGCCAATACGATCCACATCGTCAATTCGATTAACGAGCGTTTGTCACGTATCGGCGAACGCCTGAAGAGCATGAACGCTGACAATCCAAAGATGAAACCGCTCGTGTTGAGCGTCGTCATGGATCAATCAGTCGGGGTCAGGCAGAGTATCACGGGTTTGCAAATCGCGGGCGGTCTTGGGGCTGCACTCGCTGGAGTCGTTGTACTCGTCTTTCTCGGCAGCATTCGTTCCTCGTTGATCATTTTCCTCGCTATCCCGCTCTCCATTTTGGTAGCGATTATCGGACTCTTTTATACTGACGACACGATCAACGCGATGACGCTCGGGGGCCTTGCGCTAGCCGTCGGCATCTTGGTTGACCAGTCGATCGTCGTACTAGAGAACATCGTTCGGCACGGTCGAATGGGCAAATCCTCGTTCGACGCAGCCATCGACGGAGCCACCGAAGTCGCGTTGCCGATTCTCGTGTCGACCGTGACTTTCTGTGTTGTCTTCTATCCGATCGTGTTTCTATCCGGGCTTGCCAAGTTTCTCTTCACGCCGCTTGCACTCTCCGCAACGATCGCAATTATCGCCTCCTACTTGATCGCGATGACGCTCGTACCTTCGTACTGTGCAAAGTTCCTGCGAACCAGCGGCGTTGACGACGCTCAGCAGCGTCCCGAAAACTCGCTCATGCGGGCGTTCGGAAAGCTGTTGGTCGCAGTCGTTGCAATGCGATTCGTCGTCGTATTGGCGGCAATTGGACTGTTCGGCGGAGCAGCATTCTTACTAACGACGATGGGCAGCGAACTCTTTCCGCCCGTCGACTCCGGCCAGTTCACGATCTACGTTCGTCTGCCATCCGGTACGCGAATCGAACGAACTGAGGAAAAGATTCAACAAGTCGAGCAAGTCATCATGGACATGCTCGGCCAGGCCGATCCGGGCTTTGCGGTCGGCGAAGAAGTCGCCCCCGAGTCGCACCTCCAGATGGTCATCTCGAACATCGGAGTCCTCATGGATTGGCCCGCCGCGTATACGCCGAACACGGGGCCGATGGATTCGTTTGTCTTGGTCCAATTGAAAGACAAGGCGGGCCGCCCCGGTGTGTTCGACGCCGTTTCCGAGTTGCGTCAAAAGCTTAACGACCAGTTTCCTGGAGTCGAGTTTGCTTTCGATACGGGCGGCATGATGACGGCCGCGTTGAACATGGGCGAGCCGTCACCGATTCACTTCCAAATCACTGGGTCGAAGCTGGATACGGCACAGCTCATCGCTCGCATCGTGAAAGAAGAGGCATCTCAAGTTCCCGGTGCTGTCGACGTTCGCATCGCACAGCGAATGGACTATCCTACGCTTGAAATCGAGATGGATCGCATCTCCGCGGCCTATCAAGGCGTGAACGTGGACGACGTGATGAAGAATCTCGTCAGCGCCACCAACAGCTCGATTAATTTTGATCCCGCGTTTTGGATCGCACCGAACGGAAACCATTACTTCCTCGGCGTGCAGTATGCCGAGAGCGATATCAACTCGCTTGACACCCTTCGTGATGTTCCGATCACGGGCGCGGGTAGTACTCGCCCCGTCTCGCTACGAAACGTCGCGGAGATCACGCAAGGAACCGGCCCCGCCGTGATCAATCATCGGAACATTACGCGAGCCACGGACATCTATGCAAACGTCCTTCCAGGCTACGACGTCGGCACCCTGGTCGAACAGATCGAACAACGGCTGGAAGCGAATCCCCAACTGGGGCTGGCCCTACGATTCAACGAAAACGGCAAAGAGTACGACGTTCAGGGCGACTACGCCGGGCAGGGATACTCCTTACAGATGCAAGGCGAAGTTCGCTCGATGCGAGACTCGTTTACTCAGTTTGCCAATGGGTTAGTCATCGCAATCTTGCTGGTGTACCTCGTAATGGTTGCCCAGTTCCGTAGTTTCGTCGATCCGTTCATCATTCTGCTGACTGTTCCCTTGGGCTTCGTTGGCGTTGTCGGACTGTTATGGGTAACCGGAGGCACGCTGTCGATCATGTCGTTCATGGGGATGATCATGATGGTTGGCATCGTTGTCGAGTACTCCATCGTCTTGGTTGACTTCGCGAACCACCGCGTCCGAGAGGGCTTAAGTCCGCGCGAGGCCATCATTGATGCGACAAAGATCCGCTTGCGTCCGATCCTCATGACCTCACTGACGACGTGGCTCGCTCTCCTCCCGATGGCAGCTCCGCAACTATTCCTAGCACCATTTGGTTTGAGCGGGGGTGACGCCAACGTTCCATTGGCACGAGCCATCATCGGGGGAGTTCTCGGCGCAACGGTGTTGTCACTGTTGGTCGTGCCCTGTCTGTACACCATCATGAAACGAACAACCGCGACCCCTTCGAACGCGCAAATTGTGTAACGAGTTGCGCGGGGATATCTCACCATGAACCAAAGCCAACGCAAATCGCAACGCAATCGTTACCTGACGGCAACATTCTGCCTCGGCATGATCGCCCTGCCCTTGGCCATCAACGTCGGATGCGACGGACCCGCAGGCCAACAGACGACATCATCAGGCCAAGCTGGCCCGACTCGCGTTGAATCCGTTACCGTGACGAAGCAAACTCTCAAACAAACCATTGAGATGTCCGGCACCATCGAAGGTGATGAAACGGTCGATCTGTATGCAAAGGTTGGTGGTTTCCTCGAAGAGATCACTGTCGATATCGGAGATCGCGTCGAAGCGGGGCAAATCCTTGCGAGGCTATCGATTCCGGAAATGGAAAGGGACATCGCTCATCAGGAAGCGTCTGTCAACAGTGCCCAAGCCATGGTGCAGCAAACGCAAGCTGGTATCCGGCAAGCCGAAGCACAACTTGTCAGCGGCGACGCAGCGGTCGAAGAGGCACGGAGCCAGCGTAGCGAAAAGGAAGCTGAGCACAGGCTTCGGCAAGCCGAGTTCGAGCGGACGAAGCAACTTGTCGACAGCGGATCTTTGCTGGCGAAGAAACTAGACGAAGCCAAGTTTAATTTGGAGTCGGCCGCAGCGGCGTTGAAATCCGTCGACGCGCGAGTTCGAAGCGCGGAGGCCCAACTTGTCGCGATGCAAGCCGACATCGAAAGAGCAAAGCTGGATTCAACCGGAGCCGAGGCGGGCGTCGCCGTCGCGGTATCCGACCTAGACAGGACCACAACGATGCTCGAGTATGCGACGATCAAATCGCCTTTCGCCGGGTTGATCACGAAGCGAATGGTCGATCCTGGTGCCTTTATTCAGCCCGCACTCAGGAATAGCGGTGCGAAACCATTGCTGACCGTCACCGGGACGTCCGTTGTTCGCCTTCGACTCGACTTGCCGATGGGTGAAGTGCAATGGCTGGATCGTGGTGATCCCGCCGTATTCGACCGGATCAACGCCCTTCCCGGCGAAACCTTCGAAGGCACAGTGACACGCTACTCGTCGACGCTCGATCCCGTATCGCGGACGATGCGGGTCGAAATTGACTTGCCCAACTCGGACGGTCGACTGTCGCCTGGTTATTACGGAAATGTGACGCTCGTTCTTAACGAGTTCGAGAACGTTCCAACGGTTCCAGCATCGGCAGTGATGACGGATCCAGAGGGAGCCTTCGTCTACGCCGTGGAAGATCAGAAGTGCAGACGGCAAGCCGTGACGACTGGCTATGCCGACGGTTCGATTGTCGGAATCGAGTCCGGACTCAAAGGCGGCGAAACCGTCGTAAGGTCTGGAGGTGGGCAATTGTCGGACGGACAACCAGTGACAACCACAGACACATCCGAATGAGCGACCTATCGAAAGTAGCGATGACGACAAATCGCACCAGCAACGCGCTTCACGATACATCTGAGCTTCCGGCTCGCCGGTGTGGGTTCGCGACATGTCTGTCTCTGCTTGGCGTCGTTACGATGTTCGCCGGCTGCGCCAGTCCTCCATCGAGGCACGTCGCGGCAATGTCTGCACCGTCACATCCAACAAGTTCAATCGAAAGCACGACAGAGATCCCTGCCGATCTACCACAACGGATACCGGTGGTTGAATTCGCCTCCCACCAGGATGTTTCAGTAGACGTCGCTCCCGAACCCATCGAGCCACTGCCCGATCCAACACAACTCGTGGATCGCGAGTTTCCGATCGACTTGCCCACTGCTTTAAGACTGGCCGGTGCCAACAACTTGCAAATCGCAATAGCTTCGGAACGAGTTGAAGAAGCCTACGCTGGAATCAACGCCGCCGATGCTAGTTGGGTTCCGTCTCTGAATCTGGGAGTTGTCTACAATAATCACAGTGGCCAGTTGCAAGCAACCGAAGGAGACGTAACACAAGTCAGCCGCAGTTCGCTGTTCGTTGGTGGCGGTGTTGGCCTTGGCGGAGCGCCGTTGCCGGGAGGATCAAGTGGACCAGCTCGCTTGTTTGTCGATCTCTCACTAACTGACGTGATGTTCAACCCCTTGGCAGCTCGCCAAATCGCTGACGCGGCTGAAGCGGATGAAGTCGCCGTGTTCAACAATACTCTTTTGGAAGTATCGATTAGCTACTTGCAGCTTCTTCGCGCAAAGTCACGAACGTCGATCCTGCGGCTCGCCGTCCAACATTCCGAGCGCCTCGCAAAGATCACCAGCGACTTCTCCCTCGCCGGAGAAGGCTACGAAGCCGATGCACAACGCGCCGGAGCGGCTTTGGCAAGTCAACGCCGCGAGCTGTTGCGAAGTATCGAGGACGAGCAGGTTGCATCTGCCTCGTTGGCCCAGCACTTGTGGCTCGATCCAACCATCATTCTGTCACCCATCGATCAGCAAGTGATTCCGATTGAAATGGTCAACGCGGCCGATTCACTCGATGATCTGATCGCACAAGCTATCGCAGCGCGCCCCGAAGTCTCTCGGCACGAGTCCATTGTCGCAGAATCGATCACACGCATCGATCAGGAACACTGGCGGCCTTTGCTCCCCAACGTCTATGCCGGAATCAACGGTGGTGGCTTTGGTGGCAGTCGCAGCTCTGACATCTCGGACTTTGGTGACAAGACGGACTTTGACATTTCCGCCGTCTGGCAGCTTGAAAACTTTGGTTTCGGCAATGCCGCGCGTCGCCGGCAACAAGACAGCCTTCATCGCCTGGCCTACCTCGCCAGCGAACAAGTTAGAAACACGGTTGCCGCCCAAGTGGCCGAAGCCTATAGCCGCGTACACTCCCGCAAGCTGCAGATCGCGGCTGTGGCAACAGAAGTCGAAGCAGCAGAGCGTGCGTTAGCGTTGAACTTCGAAGGAATTCGCGGATCGGTCTTACGCCCGATCGAAGCACAACAAGCCATCAGCGCCTTCGTCGACGCGCGTCTTCAGCAACTCGATACCGTCGTCACGTACAACGCTGCCCAGCTCGAACTGCTACGAGCAATCGGCCTTCCGCCACATGCTGCAACGGACACTTAACCACACAACGTCGTGTGTCACTCCTTCGCAAAGCAGATCACTCGGCCATCGGTCGTCGACATAAATAGCCGCCCGCCTGCGGCAGCCATGCCGTCCCACGCGGGCAGCGTATCGAGTTTGTACTCCGCCAGCGTGCTTCCGTCAGTCGCAGAAACAACACGCATCAAGCCGCCTGCTGCGCCTGTCAACGCATCGTCTTGCTGAGTCAGCTGTGAAGAAAGCTTTGGGTCGCGAGCCATCGTCCGCTGGAAAGTCTCCTCTTCGTCGATCAGGTCGGGAGGACCAGCGATAAAGAGCTTGTCATTCGCTTTGACCATGGCTCGCACCATCAACGGAACGTCTTGCGTCCACAAATGTTCGACGAAAGATCCAGGAGCTTTAGATTGGCGGAAGGTGAATTGCATGGCTCGACCGAATTTTCCCTTCACGGATTGCGACGAGGCGATTTCGCCATCGTGACCGTTGCCGGATGCGTCTTCTGCTGTGCCACCTTCAAATGTACAAGCCAATACCAAACGCCGATCGTCAGTCGGAGTGCGATCGCTGCTGGATGCGTGATCGGCGATTTCCTCATCACTCAACGCAGCATGATAGATCCGCACTTCGTCGATCATTCCGGTAAAGCCGAGAGGATTCTTGTAGTCGCCTACTGAACCAGCATCGTCAGCTCCGACTTCAAGCCCTTGAGCGGGGTCGGATGGAAGCAAGCTTGGAGCTGTCGCCTCGGCAACCAGTTTCCCGTTGATGTAAAGCTTGACTTGCTTATTTTCGGTCAGTACGCCAACGAGATGCGTCCAGCGCCCGACGGTTTCGACCTTCGATGTCGCCGCAGTCACTCCATCTTTAGTCCGCACCAGGAACCTTGGCTTGCCGCCACGAAGCACCAGCGCGTATCCGACGGCTGGACCTCCGCGAGCCAACACGACACCTTCAGGGCGATCAGCCTGGATCCACGCCTCGACTGTGATCGGCTTCCGGGCGGGGTTCATGCCTGGCGGCTTGCCGAAGCGAATCATGGTTGAGGCATTCGCAGCGTTTCGCTTGCCGCCAGCCTTCTCTTCTCCTTCACTGCGAGCTTGCGCCGGAGGCTCCTTGCCAGAAGCAAAGAGCTGATGTTCGATTGTCGTTGTCCACTTCAAGTACTCAGGCTTCCGACCGTAACCGTAGACATTGTCGTCGTCAAAGACGAGCAACCGTCCCGAAGGCGTGTACTTGCCAGCCTGGTAGTAGCCCGCGTGTCCGCCCGCAAAGCTGCGACCGTAGACCCAGTAGGAACGATGAAACCATGTGTCGTCGAGAAATCCCATCGGAGCGAACAAGTGTTGCGTCGGGCCACGCTGCACTGAACCTTGTCCGGCGAAGTCGCCAGAGTGCGGTCCAATCTCCAAGCGGTTCCCTTCTAGGTCGATCTGTTGCGAGCGGAGATAGACGTAGACGCTGTCACTCGACAAGATATCCGGGAGCGCGACGGGCATTTGCAATACTTTGATGTGATTCTGCAAGTCTTCGCCCGTGTGTGGATCGCGATCATCCATTAAGCCTTCAGAGATTTTGCGACCGGTTTCCGCATGAAGGCGGAAAAAACGCATACCGCTGTCGAGGAAGTTAGAACGGCCGGCGACAAAATACACGACATCGTTCTCTATCAGCACGCTGCCATGAATCGGCCACACGGACTCAAGCTGTTCGAAGGCCATCAGTCGTTCGTCGCGAGGTGCCGCTCGGAACCGCCACGCAAGTTCGCCATCGCTGACACGTAGACAATAAACCCAACCATCCGCCGCGCCGAATATCGCGCGACCCTTGTAAAGCGTCGGCGGCGAGTCAACGCGGCCACCAACCGTATAGCTCCAAACTTTCTCACCTGTATTTGCATTCAATGCGTGAACGGTGTGACGATCGACTTCAGCGACAAACAGCTTGCCATACGCGACCACAACGCTGCTCAGCTTGGTGTCGAACTTTGATTTCCAAGCTGGCTTCAGTGTCGTGGGAAGATCCTGTTTCAGGTAACCGCTGCGCGCCGCGTCGCGACGGTAAGTCGGCCAGTCCGTGTCGGCAGGTTCAGCATCGACGATATCGTCGTATGCAGCGCCTCGCTCCAGCCGTCCCTCGTCGGAGATTTCTTTCGGAACTTGGCGGCTAGATGTGGCTGGCGCCAGTGCGTTCATGCCGAATAGTTTCGCTTCGGGATAACACGCGCAGTTATGAGGCGGCGCGTACACCAACCCGTTACACGGCATCACACCGTATAAACATCCACCGCGCACCCAGTGATGAATGTCCCAATCTTGCTTCTCGTGGTCGACAAACTCGATGCCCGTTCGCGATGGCATCAGGAATCTGTCGGTCGCTTTCGCGATGTAACATCGGTGATGAAACCAGTACGTATCGACGTTCGGCGGGAACTCGTTCTTCACCTCGCCGGTCATCAGGTCGCGGCCGGTCCAGATTCCTGAGTCGCGACCGCTTGTCGTCGGTGCCGACCAAACGAGTCCTGACGCCACGAGTAGATCTTCGGGTGACTGATAACCGCCACGAGCATGAGGAGCCGTCCACATTGGCTTTCCGCTGGCTGCTTCGAGGGCAACCATCTTCCGATCACCACCCGCGAACAGCACGACATTATTGTGAACGACAAGCTTGGGTCCAAAGTTCATTGTGAAGTTTTCGGCCCGACCAGCGGGCTTAGAAGCCCAAAGTTCATCACCACTCTCTCGATCCAAGCAAACGACACCTTGGCCGTTGTGGAAATAGACGCGTTGGTCATCCGCAGCCAAGCTGAGCGGTCCCACGATGCTCTCTTGACGCCACAACACGGCACCGGTCTCGCCATTGATCCCGACAACTTCGCGAGGCTGTTCGTTCCAGTGAAACTGTTTGTCTGTTCGAACACGAGCTTGATCGCCCGTGTTGAACGCCGGGGCATAGTCACGAGTCGCGAAGTCCCCTTTGTTCACCAACGCGAGTAACGTGCCGTTGCTGACGATCAACTCTTCGGTCGGCTTGCTTCCTTCAACCGTGCGAATGAGGTCACCGGTCGCCGCGTCCAAGACCGTCACCGGAGCACGCAACCCGAGTGTCACATAGACACGATCGCCATCAGCGACTAGTCGTCGGGCGAGCTGAGTTGGGCCGCTCTTCAAGGGCCACAGGTGATTCTGCCAGGTGGGGATTGGTTGCTTCCAAAGAACCACTCCATTAAACGCATCTCGTGCGACAAGCGTCCACTTCGGGGGCATCTGAATTGAAATGCGCGAGCCTTCATCCATGATGTAGAACAGGCGACCACCTGCCGAGACCAAGGCGCTCATACTGGCCATTCGATCGTGATGGCGCGACCAACGCGGACTGCCCAGCCATTGCAGATGGCGTGGTGGACCGACGACGTCATCGTGCGCGACCGCATTGCCGCCAGCATCATGGAGAAAATGTGTCCATTCATCGATGTCGTCTGGCCAGGGCTTAACCGTCTTCTTCCAATTTTCCTCGCTCTTGATGTAAGCAACCCCATTCGGAGCGAGTACACGTAACACTTCGTCCCGCGAGACGTCTCCCAAATCTTCCGCAACAACAAGATTGGCCATGTTGTCGATGTACGGCAGCCGGTCGCTAATCAATCGATCAACCGACACGTTGCCGTAGTTGCCGGTAGCAGCGACGTTTGCTCTTGCCGTTGCAACCTCGGCTGCTTGGCGAGTTAGACCATGCACTTGGTATCGAGGGTTCACACGGAGAGCTGCTGTCAGCTTCCCGTCGCCACAACCAAGATGAACGATCACACCACCCTGAACGCCCGTTGCTTTCAGGATGTCAGCAGCCGTCTCAGCTTCAGCGGCGTTCAAATGGCACGCGATAAGCAGGACGCTGGCGAGCGCGAGCGACATCACACCGAGTTGGGTTTGCCGGATCCAAGTCATTATCGTTTCCTCGTCGGGAGTTGAGATTCGGAATAGATCACCATTATCGCCAGACGATCGCAGCTCACAAGCTATCGGGCACGATTCCGTGGGATTTTCAGTGTTTCAGAATGCCGAGCATCGTGAAGTGCGATTGCCCAGTCGCAGTGGACGCTTCTCAGGCGGGCAGCGACTAATTGTTGCATTCAAAGCAAACGTGTTTCCTTTTCTCAACAAGGACCGTGCGGAAGTCGATCTGACTCACGCGACGTAAGTAGCCTGTCAGCAATACCCTTTGGCGCAATGACCGGCCTTGCCGCGACGTTCGGCATCAAACGTGCAATGTAGTTCTTCGCTGCCAACTGCTCGCCGCCTTGGCTCTCGGAGATCAATATGAACTTTGTACTTCGCAGAAAACGTGCGCCAGGTTCACGCCACCTTCGCCGCAAAGGCGCGATCGCCGTTCTGGCCGCGATCGCGATGGTTGTCATGGTTGCGATGTTGGCCTTTTCGATGGATATCGGATTTATGGCCAGTGTCCGCACTGACATGCAAGCAGCCGCTGATGCCGGTGCCTTGGCGGGGGCCGGAGAGTTGTTCAACGGTCAACAAGCAGCCGAGATCGCGGCGAAAGCGTATGTGCTCTCTAACGCAAAGACTACGTCTAGCGTTGCGGACGCCGATATCGCGACGATCGTATCGGTCGGCCACTGGGATCGCGGGCAGCGTACGTTCACGAAAGATCTCACGCCACTTAACGCTGTCGAAGTTGTCGCCGATCGGAACAACGCGCCACTTTTCTTCGGCAAGATATTTAACCAAAGCAAATTCAACATGCGTGCATCCGCGATCGCGACGTTTCAACCACGCGACATCATGCTCGTGCTCGACTACTCTGGCTCGATGCGGACACACAACAAAATCGGAGCCTTGAAAGATGCGGTGGCGGCTTTTATCACAGTGCTCCAGCAATCACATTCTAACGACCGCGTCGGATTCTCGGTCTATTCGACCCGGGGAACAATGGCAACAGGCTTAACTTTTGACCTGCAAGACTTACTCGATGACGTCCAAAGTCGCCCCGCTGATGGTTGGACCAATATGGGCGAAGGTATGGAGGGGGGACGCACCGAGTTGACAAACAACGCCCGGCTAGGAACGAAGAAGTTAATGGTCGTGATGACCGACGGAATGGCGAATCGCCCGCTTGATCGTGATCCGTTTCAATACGTTCGAGATGAAGCTGATGCCGCAGCCGCGGCAGGAATTCCGATCGTCGCCATCAGCTTTAGCCGAGACTCCGATCAAGTGATCATGCAGGATGTCGCTGACACAACGCAGGGAGTTCACTACCACATCGCGGGCAGCGTGTCGCAACAAGAGGAAGAGCTAAAGCAGGTCTTCCGCGAAGTCGCCGCGCAGCGTCCCTTGGTGCTTGTGGACTGAGCGACATCTGGTGGACGATTCGTCACTTCGATTCGATCCGATACAAGTGCTTGTCAGATCGGATCAGCAGCGCGTTGTCGACGACTCCGAACGACGCCAGCGTTCGCTCGCCGAGCGGATTGCTCGCCAGCTTCTTAAATTCGAGTCCTGGTTCGATCACCGTCGTATCACCCTCTTCGCTTTGAAAGTAAATGCGTCCGTCAACGTAGAGTGGAGAAGCCGAGTAGTTCCCTCCGAGACGTTCCTCCCAGTGAACCTTTCCGGTCTTTGCATCGAGGCAGCTGGCAACGCCTCGATCTGCGACCATATAGAGTTCATCTCCCACCACGAGTACGGAAGGCGTGTGCGGAGCCTGACGATCCGTTTGCCAAACCACATGCGTCTCGGTCACCTCGCCGCGACCATCGGGGCGAATCGCGAGCAGGTTAGGCCGGCCGTAGCCGGTACAAACGAAAACCAATCCGCGTGCGAAGACCGGCTTGGGAATCACCGAATATCCATCGCCATAGTCGACGCGCCACAGCTCTTCACCGGTCTTTGGATCAAGCGCCGAAACCTCGCCGCTGCCGGGGCTGATCAATTGTCGCTCGCCTTCGACGTTGATTAAGATCGGTGTGGTGAACGAGAACTTGCGCGAGACCTCCGACTTGCGACTCGTTTTCCAACGCACCTCGCCCGTCGTCTTATCGATCGCGGCGACAAATGGGTCTTCCCTTCCGTCGCAGCTGAAGATCAGTAGATCGTCGACAACGATCGGCGTCCCGCCGTTCCCATGAACTGGGGCGTATGCCAGTTCGCGAGTTTTCCATAGCACCTCATTGTCGCGAGTTACGCAAGCCGTTCCTTGATGTCCGAAGTGGACGTAGATGCGATCGCCTTCGATGATCGGCGTGGGGCTTGCGTGGCTGTTCTTCGAATGGATCTTGGCGTCGGTCGCCGCATCTTGGCGGAAAAGTTCGACGCTTGCACGTTGCTTGCCGCTTTTCGCATCAAACGACATTAGCTGCAACGAGTAATCCCTGCTGTCTCCCGCGTCGGGCACAGCCGCCGTTAAATAGATCGTTCCATCCGATACGACGGGTGACGACCATCCTTCGCCCAGAATGGCCTCTTTCCATGCAACGTTCACCGTGTCGCTCCACTCGATCGGAATGCCAGTCGCTGTGGCATGGCCGTTACCGTCAGGGCCACGAAACTGTGTCCATTCGGCAGCTTCCGTAGTGGTGATAAACGCGAACAATCCAACGAGTAGTGAGATGGATGCGAGGCGGGGCATGCAGAACTCCTTGGGCGGGATGCGGGGCGTGAGTGAATTATGAGTTTACTCTAAAATTGCAAATCATTCTTGATAGCCATCTCAAGCCTTCAAATGCCGTGCAGCGACCGATGTGTCCTTACGTGCAATTCCCAATCAGCGTGCCAGATATCCGAGGGTCTGTAGAAGCTGAGAACATATCGGTTGCCAGAGGTTCGTCGGAGAACTTGTGTGCCGATATCGTCGTCGGATCCCGAGGTGATTTCGTCATTTCGCGTCTGGTGGCAGCAATTCCAGCTCGGGGGTTGCAAAGGCATCGATATGCGCCTGTGCCCAGAGAGCGAATCCACGTGGATTGAAGTGCATATTTCCTCGGTAGTAGTATCGAGGTTGTTCCGTGCCATTGATGGACAGTGCCAGCGCAGCATGCGAGTCCAGGTAGGCCACCGAGTGCTCCGCGGCAAAACGTTTCAGAGCCTCGTGCGGGCGTTGCGACCAAGGAGACTTCGACTCGTCCTGTGGAATGAACTGCTGATAGTGTGGAACTCCGGTAATCATTAACTTGACTCCCTTCTCGTCGCACAGTTTAGCGAGGCGACTCAGCACGTCGAGCGTGAATGCTACGTCTGCTTCGGTCTCCGTATCCCAATCGTGACGGCACCATGCCCAACGATCTTTCGTCGTCTCGGGGTCCACGGACGTCATGTCGAACAACTTTGCTGCTTCGTTGCCGCCGTTCCACCACTTGCTGATCAAGTTGTACAAGGACGAATTCTTGAAAAGAAACACTCTTGTCCTTGAAACAATGTTGGCCTTCATCGCTCCCTTCAACGTATCGACATACTCACTGTTGTAGATATTCCGATGAGGCACAGCGTAAGGATTGCCATCGTCGTCAACGATCAACAGCTCTCGATACTTCCAGTCGTCGAAACAATCAGACATGTCGACGTTGACAACCAAGACGTCTGGTGAGTAATCAAGCAGGTAGTAGCGAGCGAGGACGTAGTAGATGAGGGGCGAGTAGCTTGACGTTCCCGTGTTGATCACCTCGTAATGCGTCCCGCTGTTCCCGTATTGATGATGCAAGTACTGTTCAACCCGACTGGGAATCGACTCCGACATCGGCACACAGCCTTCGGTGAAGGAATCGCCCAGATAGAAGATGCGATAGGTATTTGCAGGTTTTCTTTTGATGACGTCGTAGTTCTCGAGCCATCCCTGAACGTTGTAGTAGTGCGTATACGGTTCGTTAAACTCTGGATTGCCGGTAATCCACTCCTCATGTATTTGTCCCCGATTTGGCGGCCACACATGATTGAGACGCGCACTTCCCGTATAAAGTACGGAGGGCAACCTGACGAACGGGGTTGCCGCAAACTCGAGGATCAGCAAGAGCAAGGCGGAGCAGATTACTAACAAGAGGGCGTAGATCGCAGTGAAGAGAACTCTCTTCGGTTTCGACAACGGAGGTTTGTCGACGCGTTTTTTCTCCGGCTTCCTCTCTCGCTTCTTCCTGGCCATCGCGTCGTTCGTCTGCCGCGTGGCAGCGCCTACTCAGAAATCCCACCGTTGAACCGCATCACACTAGATCGTAGCCGAGGCGACGGGGGGTGTCGAGTCAACGGTTTTTGGCCAATGCGGCGCGTCTGTCGAGTGCAAGACGATTATTGACGAACTCTTGTCCGCAGGCTTCGTTCCGCCCGTTCGATCTTGCGGCTTTTAGAACTTTCGTGCAGAAAATGCTGTTGATCTTCAATGAGTCGAAGTGACAATGTGCGTTCCGAACTGCCGCAATCAACACTCTTCGAGCATCACAAGCGCCCTGCAGGAAATCATGCAGCAAGATCTTTCAAAGCATCACCAGATCGTGAGCGACCTCATCAAGCTTCCGGCCTCACAGAACGATTGGGAGCAATATCGCCTGAGCGATGACCAAGTGGAGTTTTACCACCAGAACGGTTACTTGCCGGGCGTTCGCATCTTGTCAGGTGAGCAAGTTGAATCGTTAAGAGCCGAGTTGGCTGAGTTCTTCGATCCGGGTCACGACGGCAGCCAGTTGTGGTATGAGTACCACGCCAACGAGTCGGCCGATCCCGACGCAGTCTTATTCCACGCACTCGGTGCCTGGCGTTTGCGCTCTGGCTTTCACGATCTCTTGTGGCACCCAGCGTTCACTGTTGCTGCGAGTCAACTGCTCGACGGAGCGGTCAGGTTCTGGCACGACCAGTTGTTCTGCAAGCCTGCCGAGCATGGAGGTGTGGTTGCATGGCATCAGGACTATTCGTATTGGACGCGTACGAAGCCGATGGCGCATTTGACGTGTTGGATCGGCTTGGACGACAGCACACGAGAAAACGGCTGCGTTCATTACGTACCTGGCAGCCACCGGTGGGACTTGCTGCCGATCACTGGATTGGCCGGAGATATGGACGCGATTCAGGAGGCACTGACGCTCGACCAGTGGGAAATATTCAATGAACCGGTCGCAGTCGAGCTGAAGAAAGGTGAATGCACATTTCATCATCCTCTGATGATTCATGGCTCGTTCGCCAACCGCACCAAGCGACCGCGACGCGCTACCGTCATCAACGCCTTTCGTGACGGCGTCTGCTCAGCCACTGACGAGACGTTGCTACAGGGCGTTCCGGTCGTCCCCAACGGCCAAAAAATGGAAGGGCAATTCTTTCCTTTGCTATTCGATCCTGATAGTCGCATTAGTCCACCGCGCGAAGCCTAAGTACGCAACTAAGACTTGGCGGAGGTTCGCCGCAGGCGATGATGCATGCAATTGGTGCGTGTGGCCACTAGCGCAAAAGTTGCCGTATAAACAGCCGATCATAAAACTCGATTCCGCCCACACGTCCGTCCTTCAATATGTCGAGATGCAAAGCGCCACGTTGGGGGTGAAAAAGTTCGACGCTCTCTCGATACTGCCATTCCGCACCCGGCTGGTTGGCATTCGTCGAATCCACGAATTTCACATAGCACGCGTTGGTCCAAGTGCCATAGGTACAGCGAGCCAGTTGATCTGGAAGCCATGCTAGGTCAGGGCGATCTTGGCTGGCCAATTCAATTAACCACGTCGGATCAAACGAGAAAGCGGTCGCCGGACAATCGTCGTTTACGCACGACAAAAGGCCGCATTTGCAACAGCGCACTCCAAGATGCATCCAAGCAAACTCCAGTGACGAGCCGATGTGCCCAACGCCCGCCGTCCCGATCGCGACATTGAATTCGCGGTGAAGACAACCATCGCAAGCAATATCGTCAATGTCACCCGACTCCTCAACGCACTCGGCCCACGACGAATCGCCCAGGAACATTATCTCTGTTCTTTCGCAACCGATACAAGTAAGCCGAGAAGCCGACTGCGCCAGATCAACGTTGAAAACCTGGCTCGAACACGGACAGATGTGAGTCTGGACATCGGTGACCTCGAAAGGCCGATGGATTCTACTGAATGCGCGAAGGAACGGATCAATCCCCGCAGGATCATCAGTCCTCCAACAGTTTTCGTACTTGGCGGATTGCATCAGTTGCCACCGGCGTGGTCCGAGTCGTCTTCGCCACGGGCAGCGGCTTCGTACTTGAGAATAATCGAACGCCAATGCGGCAACCATTTGTTTTGGAACCGCTCTTCATAGATGCGGAACCCACAGACAACGACAAACGCTGTGATCATCATGGGAATACTGCTGTGATACGCGCCGAAGCCCGCGACGACAGCGCCACTGATGAGGTAACTCCACATAGAGGAGCTAGAACGGCCAGTTGCGTTCGGGGACTTCACGCATTTGATGAGGTATTGCTCGTCGTCAGTGAAGTCTGGAAGCGGCATCAAATTACTATAATGGTTAGTCGACACAACGGTTATCGGCCAACGCGAGTTGCAGGCAGAATCAACCACTTACAAGTTGCTGGACAATCGCGACGATGGCTCCAATGCCAATTAATACCGATGCACCGATTAGAAGGACGAATCCGACAACTTGAATTCCAAACATCCCCGGCGCTTCGCCCCTATTTCACCTCGCTGAGAGTCTGATCAACGGCAGTTTCAGAATCGATATTCGATCGAAGCTGTGTGGCTAGGAACCAAACAGCCCAGGCGCAGACCACCAAGATGAGGAGACAACCGGCAATTGAACCAACATCGTCTGTCATGACTTGCTGGGTTTACTCCGCCAACGGTTGGCACATCCGACGCCGATGCTCGTTACATCTTAGAACGCCGAACGACAAATTGGATTCTATATTAGGGCGCGGCTCGAACCAAATCGCAGGCGTCCGCGCAGCGGCCTAGCGGATCTGCCGTGTTAGCGGCGTCCTTGCACTGCAACGGTGTCTTGATTAGTAACGAGCCTTCCGAAACAAATGGTTTCTCGTCGATTGATTGGCACATCGTCAGGAATCAACGGAATATTGACGAGTCGTATCCACGAAGTGCCGCAGATCCAGCTACGAGTCTTCGCGAAGACCACGACGTTTGTTGATCCATCCTCAAACTCGATGTCTACGTGGTCGTCAGACGCTTTGATCAACTCATCGAGCGGATCGCTAATCGCATCGACGACAATCACACGACCGTCTTCTAGTTCAAGCGTGTCGTTCTGCACTGATACCACACGGACGGGCGCAATCAATGGATCGTTTTCGATTGCATGCGGATAGTGAAGCCCGACGAGGCCAAAGCCATTCGTCGCGAGGAAAACGGCGACGAATACGACCGCGATAAGCAGGGACCGCAACCGGGACTGAAACAACCTCGGTTTTGCGGGCGGTTGGCTCATTGGGTTATGTCCGCCGTCTAACAATGTTTTAGCCGACACCCCGTGCATCGGCGTTTGTCGTATTATAGTGCTGCGTTGTAACTTAGCCAATTATCGGGGGACAGAATCGTGGCCGGGGGTTCAGCTGATCTTCAAACCAGTATCCGCAGGGATGTGGCAATCGATCGCTCGATTCACTAGCAGCTCGACCGATCTCAGTCGATCGGTTGAGACTGCCACTTGAGCTGTTCGATTCGCTTCAGTTCGTCCTGGATGTCGGTACCTTCGTAAAAAGACAGCCAGCCGCGCAGTCGCTGTGTCTCGCCGGGCGCACAGTCGGGGAACTGGGGGTCGGAATGCATGCAAGGACAATATTCATTGCCCCACGGGCGAACGCACTGCTCCCACGCGGTGATCACCCAACGATTTCCTTCGTGATTGCTACACGCGGCGTACGGATCTTGAAGCAACTTGTTATCGATCGTCAGATCGGCGAAGCCGACCGCGTCTTTCAACATCACACAGTTCTGTACGCGCAACCCGGAAAGCATCTCCTTCGTGCCGTTTCTGAGCCACAGATCCATCAACACGGCACCTTTAACAGAAACGATTTTCGCACCAAACGAGACGTCGTTCGGCAGACGACGTTCGATCTCAAGCACTCCGTCGTCGGGTCGTTTCCATTCTAACGGCTCCAAATCGACGCCTTGCTTGGACCACTTCGTAGGAACGTGCGTGTGGGCGAGATACAGCAACTCGCGGCCTTCCGGCGTCGCTGACCAGATCGCTTCCGGGGTATCGGCGACCACGTAACCTCCGTCCGACCAGGGAGTGAAGACGCTGACCTTCGTTTCGCGCTGCGGGCGAATGGCTCCATCGCGAAATCCGATACGTGGATGTCGACCGCCAGGGTAAGGCAATACTGACCCTACGCCTGCGGTATGTGGAACAGGGACGTAATTCTTGATCTGCAATCGTTCGATGGCATCAGCCAACTCTTCGCTAGATAATCCTGTTGCAGCCTTCATCTCGGCAGCGGTGAATCGATGCGTCTTCATATTCATCAGCCAGTCCCGGAGTTCATCGTCGTTCTCGGGAACTCGAAAGTTGTCTCGCGTTTGCCCCGCTTCGATCGAAGTTTGTCGATCGGCGATCACGCCGTTCGCGTCCCGTGGTGCAATCGCGGGATTGATGTACTTCTCCAGATCGCGTAACGCGACCACGGTGTATCCGTTCCCGGCGAGGTAACGCATGTAGGACTCAAAACGGTCAGTCGGTGTGCTGACCCAATCGTGAGCGGTATCTGGTGCTCCGTGGAACTGCAACACCGCGATCCGGCCATGTTTAGCCTGTTCGGCTGCGCGAATAAAATCCGCGAGTTCCCACGTAGGACGTCCGTCGCCGGCGGACGGAATCAACAGGGGATGATCGAGACCAGGTTCGTAGGCGACGCCACGTCCCTTCTCGTACGGATATTCTGGCATTCCACCGCGACGAGCAAATTTAATTCCATGCTTGCTGAGAATCTCGAACGCTTTGGGCGTTGTCGCATTGCCGGGGTACGCAAAGCTGACCGGGCGAGGAATCTCGTACTGCTTACATCGATCGTCAATCCCCGCCAGTTGCTCCGCCAGCTGCTCGACGGTCTTCTCCGTGATGCCGAGATGATCGCGAGTGTGATTGCCGATTTCAAAGCCATCGCGATACAGTTGCGCGATCTCGTCCCATGTCATGTAGTCCTTCTTGTTGTCACGGAAGTCGAAGCCTTCGGTGATGAAGAAGGTCGCACCAAACTTGTACTTCTTCAAAATCGGGCGCACGATTGTGAAGTGTGATTTCGCCGAGTCGTCGAACGTCAGCGCGACAAGCTTATCGGGCAGCGGTTCAAGAGCGACAGCGGCTTGCCCGACGAGAATGACAAAGACCAGAACGAGATTTCGTAGCAACATGTTGACCTCGGCTTGGTGGAACAGCTTCTAACGCTCATGCCAGCAAAGCCACCAGCGTATCATGGGCTTTCTGCTTCGTCGAATGACCTTGTCGCGGCCGCACTCAACAGACTGTCCTGTTGCCGTGCTCCCCGCGACTTTGTGGCCTCCATGCTCGGTCCCCACCGAACCTGCCCGGTGAGCGGCTTTCCAAATCGTTGCGCCATCACCCTTTGGGGCAGTCGCCGAACTCAATGGTCCGCGACGCTCGCAATGGGCGGGCCCAGGAACGCTCGAAACGGCATCCGCCTGATGCGTAGAATAGTTCGCATTCGATAAGGGTTTTGAGACAATGTTAGTTCTATCTCGAAAAAAGAATGAGCAGATCGTGATTGGCGATGATATCGTGATCACCATCGTCGACGTCCGCGCGGACAAAGTTCGCCTCGGAATCGAAGCCCCATCTCACGTGCCCATTCATCGGCACGAAGTCTATCGGGCGCTTCAACAAGAGGCACAGGCCGCCACCGCAAGCGAAGCTGCCGACGAGAGCTGACGTCCACCCGACGAAGCTCCATTGTTTCGCTACAATCTCTCGCAGCTTGCTCCTCAACGATTTGCGAGAAATAGATGCCCACGGAACAACGGATCGTTAGCCCAGGATCGCAGCCACGAACTGTTAGGTCTGCCGACGGTGAGATCCTTTCGATTCCTGCCAGTTGGGATCTGTTGGCGCCTGGCGACGCGGCATTAACACGGCGCGTAAAGGCTGCCGGCCCGAGTTGGACGGTTCAAGAGAAGCGGGGGCGTAAAACGTTCTCGCGTGGTGTTTGGGCACCGCGTGCGACGATCGAGTCGATTCGCGAGACGTTGGCGTGTGAGCGCTCTACCGACGCGTATGCCAAACGGCGAGCGAGAGATGCTCGGCGACGTGAAGACAAACAGAACGCGTATGTCAGCGAGTTCCAGGGAGCGGTGCTTGCGTTCCTGGCGTTCGACGCGGCACACGCCGAGGTCGCATCGCGGATGGCTGCTGCGATCACTCGCCATGCGACACCAGTCGGCAGCGGGACCGTTGCCAGGACGCAGCGAATTCCAATCGAGGAGCGCGCCGAGTCCGCGGTGATCGCCTGGATGCGTCATCAGACGACGGCTTACGACAACCTGCAAATTCCGCGAGTAAAAGGAATGCGACGCGAGGTTCGGCGGCAGCTCGCAGAACAATCAAGGAGTCTGCTAACGGCGTATCGACTGGGTCACGCGGTCGGCCTGGAGAGTTGCCCGCTTCAGCAAGCACTAGTCGAGTGACTCGCCTGGGTTGATCGAATACACTTGAGATCGACTACGAGGAGTTCACGATGGACGTACACATACGAACCTATCGGTCGACCGATTTAGAGACCATCAAGCGACTCACAGTCGAAGCCTTCGACGGTGTTTCGATCGATAGGAACATCGAGGATCAGTTCGGCCCGATCAACCACCGCGATTGGCGTTGGCGCAAGGCTCGACATATCGATTTCGACGTGCAACGCGATGCCGATGGAGTATTCGTCGCCGAACTGGCGGGACAAGTCGTCGGCTATATCACAACGTTCCGCGATCGCGACGCGGGGATGGGAGTCATCCCGAATCTAGCCGTGGACTCTGAGCAGCGAGGACGTGGCATCGGCCGACAGCTGATCGAATTCGCGTTGAGTAACTTTCGCAAAGAAGGGTTAACGCATGCCAAGATCGAGACCCTGGACCAGAACGACGTCGGGCAGGGCCTCTATCCGTCTCTAGGCTTCCGCGAGGTCGCTCGGCAAATTCATTACTGCATGGAACTTGAGTCGCCAAAGAACCTCTAGCGGTCCTCACCGAGCGATTACGTGTTCTATGCTTGTACTAGATCGGGGTATCCGGTATTCGCGGCTCCGGGCATGGCGAGATGACTTTTCAGACACGAGTTGGCGATCTAGAGGACGAACGCGATGCAATCGAGGCGTTCATCGAAGCGCTTGCGCGCATCTACCGGGCGGCGGACGACCCACGCCCTCTTCATCTGATGGAAGTTCCGGTGGAAATTGTACCGACCGACGAGAAGTTTCAACGCGTCCTAAAGTCGATCCAAGCCACGACGCGGGACATTAGCCCCAGCGGTCTAGGTATCGTGCATGATGATCCGATTTTAGCGGATGTTGCGATTCTGAAACTAACCGCAGGCGATCAAGCACTCCAAGCCGGTATTCGCATTTTGCGCTGCGAGCCGCGTGACGACGAAAAGTTTGACGTCGGATGTACCTTCATGTTGTCGGGCATGCAGGCATAATTCGATTCACTTGCTCAAGCCTTCAGTTGACCTATGTTTTAGCAGCGCTGCGGGCCTTTTCACGAGACCTGTAACACGCGAGCAATCATTAACACCGGTCATCCGTAATTTCAACACGATAAGCACGATAAGGTGGCAGCAAGTATGTCCGCGGCTATCAGCGACGTCACCGACGCTGCACCGGACGCCGACACCGTCCGGGGAGTAGACGCTCAAAGCGCGCCGGATCAAGTTCGAACGGAAGCGGTACCTGTTCAAAGCTTGATCACCAATCGGCCAATTAAGTTCCCGATCTACGACACAGGCGGACTTCTGTTGCTGGCAGAAGGTTCCTTAATCACGACGAAATTCAAAGAACTTTTACGTGCGCGAGGCGTCGCTGAAGTCCTGTTACACGAAGAGGATGTCCAATCCGTCACGCTCGCTGGTCACGCGATTTCTAGCAAATCGCCCCATCCTGGGTTCGACACCGAGTTGACCGCGAAACTCGATCAAATCATCGAGTCGGGAAATCTGTTCGTCGCCAATTCCGGCGAAGCTTTGGTAAATCAGATGATTAGCCGCGGTTGTCGAGGGTACGACCGTGAAGAACGAGACCGCGTCGTCGACGTTCATCGTGATGCGAGTGCAGCGTTGGATGAATGCATCCAAGACGCTCTGCGTGGCAAGTCCGTGGATTGCAAGCAGTTGATGGACACGACCGGCCAGTACTTGACCGCGATGATGTCCGACGCCGATTGCGTCTTAAGCGTAGTAATGGAAGTTGGTGACGACACGATCCTCGCCGACCATTGCCTGCAAATGTCCATGCTGGGGATGGCGATCGGTATCGAGATGGGATTGGATGACGAGAATTCGCGGACGCTTGGACTTTGCGGGTTGTTGCATGACTGGGGAATGGTCCGTGTTCCCGAATCAATTCGTAACGCCACGCATATTCTGTCTGACGGGGACTTCGTCGCGATCAAGAAGCATCCGATCCACGCGTTGGAAATGCTGGAGAAAATTACCGGGATACCCTCGACAGTACCGTTAGCGGCCTATCAGGTACACGAACGCCCCAATGGAACCGGCTATCCACGTGCCCGCAGGCAGCACGAAACCCACGTTTTTGCGAGGATACTTGGCGTCGCTGATGCTTATCTCGCGCTAACGACTGCTCGGCCCTACCGTCACGCGCTGATGCCCTATGCGGCGATGGAATGTTTGATCACACAGGCCAGCCAAAATTGCTTCGATCCGAAAATCGTCAAGTCGTTAATTCAGATCATGGCGCTGTTCCCAATCGGAAGCTATGTCGTGCTGAACGATGGGTCCGTCGCACGCGTTCTGCGTCGTTCTGGGAAAGAGTATGGCAGGCCGATCGTGCAGCTGTTAAAGCGACAAGACGGAAGCGAACTAGCGGAGGACGACGAGAGTGCGATTGTTAATCTCGCGGAAACAACTAGCCTCCACGTCGTGCAAGCGTTGCCTACACCCGGTGCTACGCAAATTGCCTTGAGCCCCGAGATCGTGAAGATCAATCGCGATCCCATCGTAACAGTTTAGTTCAATTGCCAAGTTCTTCGGTGGTAGAAGTTGAGCGGCTGAA
>JACKQG010000559.1_pt1 | contig 54305 bp, 43 predicted proteins | sample 8237621 | NCBI WGS metagenome assembly JACKQG01 (sample SAMN15677084, study PRJNA649215) | marine metagenome | biome: marine; feature: Black Sea; material: saline water; isolation source: suspended particulate matter (SPM) from the Black Sea western gyre | collected 2013-06-09/2013-06-10 | depth... | reverse complement strand
CCCCCCCGCCCCCCCTCCCTACTCACCCCCCCCCGGGGTTATCGCCCGGCAAAAGAAACCCCCGCCGGTACCTGAGGGGCTGGACTGGGAATTATGGCTTGGCCCGTCGCCGCAACGCCCATATCATCCCTGCTATCTGCCTTTTAGCTGGCGCGGCTGGTGGGACTTTGGAACGGGAGTTTTAGGCGATATAGGCTGTCATCAGTTCGCTCCGATTTTTCGGGCTTTGAAACCGGGTTATCCGACATGTGTTGATGCCTGCTCCAGCGGAGTGAATTCCGAAACGGCGCCGCTGGCATCTATGGTTCGTTATGAATTTCCTTCGAGATATGATTTTCCTGAGCTGGAGCTGACCTGGTACGATGGCGGGTTGATGCCGCCTCGACCTAAAGAGCTTAAAGAAGGTTTGCGTTTCGGCAATGCCGATGACAATCTGTTTGTAGGTGATAAGAGCAAGATGCTGGGCTACAGACTACTGCCGGAATCAAAGAGTCAGGAGTACGGTAAGCCCCCGAGGATTCTGGCTCGTTCGCCCGGACATCATAAAGAGTGGCTCGATGCTTGCAAGGGCGGCCCTCAGGCCGGGTCAAATTTTGATATATCAGGGCCAATGACGGAGGTGATTTTATTGGGTAATATTGCCCTGCGCATGGGGCAGAAGTTATATGAGAAGGGCCTTAAACTGTATTATGACGGCCCGAATATGAAGATTACCAACTTGCCTGAAGCCAACACATACATCCACAGTGAATATCGTGATGGGTGGACCTTGTAGTTTAAGTTTTGGTTGAGCAGGTGATAACGTACTCGCCGATTTTGTGAGTGATGGGTAAGAATCAACTTTAAATATAATAAGGAATATTCTTATGAAAGACCGCAAAAAGCCAGATGAAAAACAAAACAAAAAATTATCGCGACGTGATTTTATGGGTGCTGCCGCGGCAGTAACAGCGTTTACGATTGTTCCTCGGTCGGTCCTTGGAGGACAGGGTCATATTGCTCCGAGTGAGAAGGTCAATATCGCGGGTATCGGCGTAGGGGGCCAGGGGGGCAGCGACATTCGCTCGTTAAGCAGCCAGAATATCGTAGCTCTGTGCGATGTTGATTGGAGACATGCGTCCGGGACGTTCAAGCGTCATCCCAATGCGAAAAAATACAAAGACTTCCGCGTAATGCTGGACGAGGAGGACAAGAACATTGACGCCGTGGTAGTTGCTACTCCGGACCACGTTCACGCGGTTGCGTCAATGGCGGCCATTAAGAGAGGCAAGCACGTTTATTGCGAGAAACCGCTGACGCACTCGGTATATGAAGCGCGTATGATTGCCAAGGCGGCCCGCGAGCACAAGGTCGCTACGCAAATGGGAAATCAGGGACAGGCATCTGAGGGAACGCGGCTGATGAGCGAATATATCTGGGCCGGTGCAATTGGTCAGGTGCGCGAGGTTCACGTGTGGACTGACAGACCTTTGCGTGGTCTTAATGACGTTTATTGGCCTCAGGGGGTGGGCAGGCCGACGGATACACCGCCGGTTCGTGAAGGATTGGACTGGGATTTGTGGCTTGGCCCTGCACCGGAGCGTCCGTATCATCCTTATTATGTGCCTTTTAAGTGGCGCGGCTGGTGGGACTTCGGAACAGGAGCATTAGGGGACATCGGCTGCCATAGTATAGATCCTATCTGGCGGGCACTGAAGCTCAAATACCCTGTCAGCGTCGAAGCGAGCTGTACACTGGTCAACAACGAAACATATCCTGTGGCGTCGATGGTAACGTATCATTTCGATGCCCGCGGGGACATGGCGCCGGTGAAACTGACTTGGTATGACGGCGGATTAAGACCGCCGAGGCCGGATGAGCTGAAAGAAGGCCAGCAGTTTGGCGATAACGGCACGTTGTTTGTCGGCGATAAGGGTAAAATGTTCGGATACACGATCATACCGGAATCGTTAAGGCAGGAGATTGGCAGGCCGCCCAAGGTTCTGCCCCGCTCGCCCGGCCATCATCAGGAATGGATAGATGCATGCAAGGGCGGCAAGCCCGCGGGTTCTAATTTCGACCATGCCGGGCCGCTGGCCGAGGCGGTACTTCTGGGGAACGTTGCACTGCGCCCGGAAATAAAAAAGGAGCTGACGAATAAAAGTCTGCTCTGGGACAGCCAGGGCTTTAAGTTTACGAACCTGCCTGAGGCCAATAAGTATCTACATACTGAATATCGCGAGGGATGGAGTCTTTAGTTTAGGTTATCAGGTAAATTGAATACTCGCTATTTATGCGAGCGATAGAACACAAGAGGAATATTGTTATGAAAGACAGTGAAAAACTGAGCAAAAAGCAAAACAGAAAAATATCCCGGCGTGATTTTATGAGTGCCGCAGCGGTAGCGGCGGCATTCACCTTTGTTCCCCGGCACGTCCTGGGAGGCGCCCGTTATACCTCACCGAGCGAGAAGCTGAATGTAGCCTGCATCGGTGTATCGGGTATGGGCGGCAGTGATGTTAGCCAGATGAGAACGGAGAATTTAGTAGCGTTTTGCGATGTTGATTGGGGACATGCAGCGGGCACTTTCAAGCGTTATCCAAACGTGAAGAAGTATCGTGATTTCCGCAAGATGCTTGATAAAGAAGGCAAAAACATCGATGCTGTTACCGTATCGACTCCGGATAATATCCATGCTGTCGCTGCTATGCGGGCAATCAAGATGAGAAAACATGTCTATTGCCAGAAACCATTGGCGCACGATGTTTTTGAAGTCCGTCAGCTTACCGAGGCCGCCAGAAAGTATAATGTAATGACGCAGATGGGAATCCAGATTCATGCTGAAGACACCGTCAAAGTTGTTGTGGAGATTGTTAAGTCGGGGATGATTGGCGAGGTGCGAAAAGTTGATATCTTCAGCGATAAGAACTGGGGCGGCGGTACTCGTCCTGATGAAGGGCAGCCGTTACCCGAGACGCTCGATTGGGACTTGTGGTTAGGCCCGGCCCCCTGGCGGCCTTATCATAAGGTTTATGTGCCAGGTAACTGGCGCCGCTGGTGGGATTTCGGCACAGGGACCTTGGGTGATATGGGCTGTCATATAATCGACCCGGTTTTTTGGGCGCTCGACCTGAAATATCCAATAAGCGTCGAAGCGCATCCCGGCAAATTTAATGATGAAACTTATCCGGAGGCCACAGTTGTTAGATGGGAGTTTCCTGAACGCGGCAATCTGCCGCCGGTTACAGTAACCTGGTATGACGGTGATAACCGTCCCTTCCTGCCGAAAGAGCTTGAGCCTGGGCGCAAATTGCCCGGTCAGGGCGGATTGTATTACGGCGAAAAGGGCACCATAATGGCTCCGCACATGGGCGGTCCGAGGCTGATACCGGAATCGAAGATGAAAGGCTTCAAGGTAGAGCCGTTTCTGCCGAGGGGAGTGAACCACTACGAGGAATGGATCAGGGCGTGTAAAGGCGGCCCGAAGCCTTCTGCCAGTTTCGATTACTCAGGACCTTTGAGCGAAACGATACTTTTAGGTAATGTGGCGGCCCGTGCAGGGCAGAAATTATTCTGGGATGGGCCGAACTTCAAAGTTACCAATATGCCTGATGCCGAAAAATACCTGAAACGAGAATATCGTGAAGGTTGGAGTTTATAATTGCCGGGAACCTCTAAAAATGAATTTTTGAGGTTCCCTATACTATTTTTTAGGGAATAACGTCTTATTAACAGGAGAAATAGAAATGAACAAAGAGACAAAACTTATTGTTGGTGTACTGGCCATTGTTTTGTGTGTTAGCCGGGCACCCCAGGCAAACGCTGATGATATTAATGGCTGGAATTTGGGTATGCAGGCGTACAGCTTCAATCGCTTCACATTTTTCGAGGCAGTGGATAAAACCAAAGCACTTGAAATGCGTTATATCGAAGTTTACCCCGGCCAGCAAATGAGCAAGGAAAAACCCGATGTCAAGACCGACCACAATATGTCTTCCGAAGACAAGAAGGAAATGCTGCAAAAGCTTCGAGAAGCGGGAGTAAAACTTACAAACTACGGCGTAGTGTCGCTGCCGAACGATGAAGCGGAATGCAGGAAGGTCTTTAATTTTGCAAAGGAAATGTGGATCGAGGCAATTGTTTCAGAGCCTCCGGAGGATGCGTTCGGCCTTATAGATAAATTATGCAACGAATATAAGATTAACGTTGCCATTCACAATCACCCCAAACCTTCGCATTATTGGGATCCTGATACCGTCCTGAAGGTCTGCAAGGGACGCAGTGAGCGAATTGGGGCCTGCGCCGATACAGGCCACTGGATGCGTTCCGGTATCAATCCGGTCGAGGCAATCAAGAAGCTCAAAGGCCGTATTATAAGTCTTCACACCAAGGATTTGAACGAGTTCGGCAATCCCGGTGCGCACGACGTGATATGGGGCACAGGGGCAGGCGATTTCAAGCAGATACTAACCGAGCTTGACCGTCAGAAATTTAAGGGTGTATTCTCAATTGAATATGAGTATAACTGGCTCAACTCGATGCCCGAAATTTCAGGTTGTGTTGCATACTTCAGGAAGGCAGCCGCCGAGTTGAGTGATGTTAAGTACAAGAGAGTTTTCAAGAAGAATCTTTCTAACGCCATCATGGAGGCCGGCTCCTGGGCTTTTGACGCCGATGGTGTTTTGGCGCCTACACCCAGTGGTCATGGTGATATCTGGACAAAAGAGCGCTACGGCAACTTCACACTCGAACTCGACTTCAAGGTTCCCGAAAAGGGCAATAGCGGCGTTTTTATCCGAACCGGTAGTTTAGAGAACTGGATTAACACGGCCATTGAGGTCCAGATTCATGCTACCACCGACGGAACCAAGCACGGTCAGTGCGGCGCCGTCTACGACTGCCTCTCGCCGTCAAAAACGGCTGTGAAAGCGCCCGGTGAGTGGAACCACTATGTAATTACCTGTCTGGACAACAAGATTTATGTCAATCTTAACGGCGAAGATATTATAGATATGGACCTGAATCGCTGGACCGAAGCCGGCAAAAACCCGGACCCCCCGGGAACCAGGAACAAGTTCCGCTACGCCTACAAGGACATGTCGCGTGAGGGGCATCTTGGCTTCCAATATCACGGCAATCCCATCTGGTTCAGGAATCTCAGAATCAAATCGTTTGACTAAGATTAATTACAATGAGGTACGTACAAATGAAAATCATGAAAAAAAAATCATTCGCCTGTAACGGTATGGTTCTTGCCGTCACGGTATTGGCTATTATTTTGTTTCCGGTATTTATAATAGGCCGGATGGAGACCGCACTTGCAGGCGATTCAAATTCATCCGGGGATTGGATATCACTGTTCAATGGCAAGGATCTGAGCGGCTGGGACGGCGATATGCGGCTCTGGTCGGCTAAAAATGGTGTTATTCGTGGAGAAACTACCCCTGAGAACCCGACCAAGGGCAATACGTTCCTTATCTGGCGCGGCGGAAAGCTGCGGGATTTTGAGCTGCGTTTGAAGTTTCGTCTCCGTAACGGCAACTCCGGGGTGCAGTACCGAAGTAAGGAAGTCCGCAAGTGGGTCGTCAGCGGCTATCAGGCGGAGGTTGAAAATGCACCTGGTAAGGTCGGTTTTCTCTACCACGAGAGTGGCCGGGGATGGCTGGTCAACGTCGGTGATATGATGGTCATCGATGAAGATGGCGAGAAGAATGTCATTGGGAATGTCTCCGATAAAGATGAGCTTATAAAGGAAGGCTACTATAACGACAAGGACTGGAACGAGTATAGAATCATAGCTCAGGGCAACCATTTGAAACACTATCTAAATGGCTATCAGACAATCGAGCTGATAGATAACGACCGGGTAACCAATCCCGGTGACCCGAAGGACACTAAAGGGTCTGCAAGAGAAGGTATCCTGGCGCTTCAAATACATGCCGGCCCACCTATGCTTGTTGAGTTCAAGGACATCCGCGTTAAAAATCTATGGCCGAAATATAGTGATGCGGTTTTACTGTTTAACGGCAAAAACCTCGACGGCTGGGCGGTCAAGGGCGATAAGGAAAAGAGCAAATGGGTGGCCGGCAAAGCGAAAATGTCGTCTGATGACCCGAAAATGTTAGTAAAGACTGATGGTCAGGGTGAAATGATAAATCTGGCTGCCAAACATGGTGATAGCATCGATATATACTCCGAAGCAAAATTCGGCGACTGCCGTATCGAGATGCAGGTGATGGTGCCGAGAGGTTCCAATTCCGGCATTTATGTTATGGGTGAATACGAGATTCAGGTGCTTGATAGCTGGGGAAAAGTAAAAATGGGCGCCGGTGATATGGGAGCGATTTACGGTGCCGGTGCACCTTTAGTGAATGCCTCCCTGATGCCCGGCCAATGGCAGAAGTATGCGATTGAATTTAAGGCTCCGAGGTTCGACGCCAGCGGCAAAAAAATCAGTCATGCGACGTTCAAAAAGATAGAACTCAACGGCCAATTGCTGCACAAAAAGAACCTCGAAATGACAGAGGGGGTAACGGGCGGCCCTCTGGTAGGCAGGGAAGGGCCTTTCGGGCCGATTATGTTCCAGGGCAACCACGGTCCTGTGGCATATCGCAATATAATAGTGAAACCTTTGGTAGATTAGCTGTATATAACTGCCAGAATCGTGAATTTGCAATGTAATGTTTAGTTCATTGCGGGATGACCGCGGTTTTTTCGGTAGTACGAACAGAAAAAATCGTCAAGTGTGTGCTTGACAGTGATATATCGCGGCGTTATATTACGTGGCAATAAAAAATTGATGATTAGTGTAATATGTTAAATTTATGGAGTTGACAGAAAGATGATGAATAATCAAGTATCTGACAAAAAAATTAACAGACGTAGTTTCCTTCGTACGACAGCGGCGGCAGGTGCCGGGTTGGTATTTTCGCCGGTGGTTTTAGGACAGGCCGGCGGGGGGAAACCAGATGATATTAACATAGCTCTGCTTGGCTGCGGGGCCCAGGGGCAGGTCCTGATGAACTCCATCCTTAAGATACCTGGTATTCGAATCAAGGCGGTTTGTGATATTTGGACAAAGTATAATCAAAAACGTGTCTCCAACCTGTTGAAGAGATATAAACATGAGAACAATACTTATGAAGATTACGAGGAGATGCTTGCTAAGGAAAAGGACCTTGATGCTGTGATAGTTGCCACGCCGGACTTCTGGCACTCGCCGCATACCGTTGCATGCCTGGAAGCAGGGTTGAACGTCTATTGTGAAAAGGAGATGTCCAACACTCTTGAAGGCGCAAAAAAGATGATGGAAGCTGCAAAGAAGTCAGGCAAGTTATTGCAGATAGGCCATCAGCGCCGCAGTAATCCCAAGTATAGATTCGTCTATGATAAAATAATCACTGATGCAAAGCTATTGGGTAAAATCACCTGTATAAATGGTCAGTGGAACCGCAGCAAGACGGCGTGTGAAGATTTAGGTTTTCCGAGGAATGCTCCTATCGACGAGGCAACACTGAAAAAATATGGTTTCAACTCGATGCAGCAATTCAGAAACTGGCGCTGGTATAAGGGGCTCGGAGGCGGCCCGATTGTTGACCTCGGCTCGCACCAGATTGACATCTATAGCTGGTTTCTTGGCGCTAATCCCAAAGCCGTGATAGCCAGCGGCGGTGTCGACTACTGGAAACCGCCGCTTCGTAAAACAGCGCACGACTGGTATGACAATGTTATGGTCATTTATGAGTACCAGGTCGGTGACCGAACCGTCAGGGCGTTCTATCAGACAATAACGAGCAACAGCAGCAAGGGATACTTTGAAAACTTTATGGGTGATGAAGGCACGCTGGAAATCTCGGAAGCTTCCGGACGGAATACTATATACCGCGAAGCGTGGGTACCGGCTACGAATTGGGAAAAATGGATCAAAATGGGCACAATCAAGGAGCCGGACAAAAAGGAAGAAGAAAAGCCCGCCGGTGATGCCGTGCTTGATGTACGGGAATCGCCGAAACCGCCAAGTTATGACATACCTGTAAGCATGGGTAACAAGCATTATCACCAATTTCACCTTGAGAACTTCTTTGATGCGATTCGCGGCAAGGCCAAGCTCAATTGCCCTGGTGAAATCGGATACGAAACAGCGGTTACGGTATTGAAGGTTAATGAAGCAATAGCGGCCGGAAGGAAGCTTGAGTTCAAGCCGGAAGAATTTGAAGTATAAAAACGCTTGTTAAAAATAGATCGTTCTGTACAATTTCTTCGATGAATGTTAACATCTTTTGAAGAAAGGATTGACTGTATATTGAAAAAAGGATTGATATTAACAGGCTTTGCGTGTTTGTTTGTATTGTGTCTGTCTGCACTTACTGTTTGCTTCGAAAGTCAGGCAGCGGGGGCTGAAGCCCCGGGCAAACTTCTTGGCGATGAAAGTGACGGCAGCCGGGCACATCCAACGCATCTTATTCCTCTGGTTGCTGGAAATGAAGAGGGACAGCAGGGAGGAAAAATTTACCCTGATGACGAAATTCTTCTGCCGTTTTCAATGCGCTGGACCTGTGGGGGATGCCATAGTTACGGATTAATCAGCAAAGGATGGCATTTCAACGCCAACGACCCGAACATTTCTCCCGGCCGGCCCGGGCAGCCCTGGATACTTTCAGACGCTCGTACCGGCACTCAGATTCCCCTATCGTATCGTTCATGGCCAGGGACGTTCAGGCCTGAGCAGCTTGGTCTTTCAAGCCGTGAGTTTATCAAGCTCTTTGGCCGGCATACACCGGGCGGTGGGGCCGGAGAGCTTGAAACAGATGACCCGGATGAGATTATGCGCGAGTATATCTCGGGCAAACTTGAGATTAACTGTTTGAGCTGTCATAACGCCGAGTTCGCCCACAATCAGGGTGAAAATTTCCTTCAGATAGCTCGGGGGAATTTTCGGTGGGCATCGGCCGCCACTTGTGAATTTGCTTCTGTCAGCGGAGCGGCCGATGATATGCCCGAGACCTACGATCCGTTCATGCCCGAGCCGCCGGAAGATGCGAAAAAGGTTCCGCCGACTATTAAGTATCGCGAAACCGCTTTTGACCACGAAAATAAGGTCTTTTTTAATATTGTAAGAGAGGTTCCCAACAACCGGTGCTACTTCTGTCATTCCAATTTGTACCTTGAGGCTGAAGATACGGAAAAGTGGAACACGGATGAGGATATTCACCTGAAAGCCGGATTGACATGTGTTGATTGTCACCGTAACGGTATTGACCATAAGATTATACGCGGGTATGAAAGTGAATCATCTTTTTCAGACAATCATTTAGCGGCCGTCTCGTCGTGTGAAGGCTGTCACCTTGGGGAAAAGGATTCCTCGTCACCGTTGGCCGGCAGGTTGGGCGCACCGGTGCCGGAACATCGAGGTATTCCTCCGGTGCATTTCGAGAGAATGACCTGCACCGCCTGTCACTCGGGCCCATGGCCAAAGGAAACAACCGTTCTTACCAAGACCTCCCGGGCGCATCGGCTGGGAACGATTGGTGTTAATAAATCCCACGAGGCGCTTCCGCATATTAGCTCTCCGGTTTTTGCTGAACATGGAGATGGCAAAATCGCTCCTCATAAAATGGTATGGCCTTCCTTTTGGGGCATTATAAAAGACCAGAATGTTACACCGATTAATTTTGAGGTTGTCAAACAAATAGTTGGTCAGGTTCTCGCCAATGAAAAGCTGCCTGCTTCCGGTGATTGGCCGGCCTTATCCGACGAAAACGTTACCGAGGCTCTGAAATCGCTAAAAGGGACCGTTGAAGGAGAGCCTGTTTACGTTAGCGGCGGTAAAGTTTACAGCCTTGATGATTCGGGCAAACTTTGGAGTGAAGAACATAAGGCGGCTGAGCCATATTTATGGCCTATAGCACACAATGTCAGACCTGCGGCTCAGTCATTAGGTGTTCGTTACTGCACGGATTGCCATGCCACGGATGCGCCTTTCTTCTTCGGTGATGTTGTGGTTGATTCTCCCGCTGTCACAGGCCGTGGAACTAAACAAATGGTTGAGTTTCAGGACGTTGACCCATCCTATGCCCGGGCATTTGCTTTTTCATTCGTATTCCGTCCTATGATGAAGATAGTTTCTCTTGGTTCATGTGCAATTATAGCTGTTGTTTTGTTATTGTATGCCTTAAAGGCCCTTGCTTGTGTTGTGAAGGTTTTGGCCGGTTCGGATTAATTGTATCGATCGAAAGTATGTGAGAAATATGTTTCAAAAGATTTCGATAATCGCTTTTTTAGTTACTTTGGCGTGTATTGTTCTGCACCGCATAGTTGTGCCTTCCAATAAGAGACTTCCAGGTAATTCCACGAATAATAGGTTGAGTATTATAGGTATGTTAAGGATTCTGGTATATCTGGCGGTACTGTTTTGTTTCGTAGTTCTCGCGATGACAGGTTTTTATCCAACGCTTGTTCTGGGTAAACACATTTCAGGTTATCTGGTAATGGTGCATGCTACTTTCGCACCGGTTTTCGCAGTGTGTTTGGCCGTTTTAGCTGTAATGTGGGCGAAGCGTTGGCGTTTTGCCGGCGGCGATTGGCCCTGGTTTGAACGCATTGTCCGGTGGGCAACATTAGCAAATAATCCCGGCGATGATACTTTTCATAAAAGCTCCGATCTCGGACAAAAACTATCATTTTGGTTGATAATCTTTTTGGCTTTACCGTTAATTCTTTCGATTGTACTTAGCATGTTTCCGCTTTTCGGGACTCATTGGCAGGAATTGCTTTTAAGTATGCATCGTTACACTGCGTTGGTATTCGCAATGGTTGCAATTGTGCATACTTACTTTATAATCCGAACATAAAATGCAGGGATAATGCCCGGTTGAGCTGCAACTGCGTGTTTGTTGGGTAACCATTTTTTGGATTTAGCGCAAAAGATAGGGCCTGCGTTGGTAGGAAAGGAGAGAATGCCGATGGGGAAGGTAAAGGTAGCTGTTGTAGGGCTCGGGTTTGGAGCTGAGTTCATTCCTATTTATCAAAAGCACCCTGACTCTGAGTGTTATGCTATTTGCCAGAGAAACGAAGACCACCTCAATGAAATAGGTGACCAGTTTGGGATACAAAGAAGGTTCACGAAATTTGAAGATTTGTTAAGTATCGATGAGCTGGATGTTATCCATGTGGTCTCGCCTATAGCCGACCATGCATGGATGACAGTGGCTTCTTTGGATGCGGGCAAACATACCGCCTGTACCGTCCCGATGGCTACTACTACAGAGGATTGTCTTGCTATAGCGAAGGCACGTAAAAAGTCCGGCAAGGTATATATGATGATGGAGACGGCTGTGTATAGCCGGGAGTTCCTCTATGCAAAAGAGCTTGTGGAATCGGGCAAATTGGGTGACATTCAGTTTCTGCGCGGTTCGCATCAGCAAAATATGGGATTGCCGGGCTGGCCGGATTACTGGTATGGTTTTCCGCCTATGCACTATGCGACCCATGCCATCAGCCCTCTTTTGTGGCTTGCGCAAAAAAAAGCTGAATCTGTGGTCTGTCACGGCTCGGGCCGGATTCAGGAAGATTATATCAAACTCTACGATTCGCCTTTCGCGATTGAAACCGCTATTATCAAGTTTGCCGATTCGGACCTTGCCTGCGAGGTAACGCGGTCACTGTTTAATACGATTAGACAGTATAGAGAAAGTTTCGATGTGTATGGCACTAAGCTTTCGTTCGAATGGGAGCAGGTTGCCGGTGACGATCCGGTGATTTATTCCGGCTACGAAGATGCTGAAAGGGTGAAAGTGCCGGATTATGGGCATTTGCTGCCGAAAGAAATAGCTCCCTTCACAGGGCGCGGTGTTTATGATGAGGAGCACGAACATACTTCCTTTATTCAGGGCAGCGGACACGGCGGCTCTCATCCTCATCTGACTCATGAGTTTATTCGCGCGATTGTCGAGAACAGAGAATCGGCGGTGGATGCCAGGACAGCAGCAAACTGGACGATGGCGGGGATATGTGCCCATGAATCAGCAATGAGTGACGGCAAGAGAATCCAAATCCCGCGAACAGACTAATTTTTTAGTTGTTTCACAAGTTTGGTGAGCATATTATATTCGATAAATATCCGGCTCCGGTGCCGGGTGGGGTTTAATTGGGTTTTAGTTAGGAGAATAGATTATGAGTAATGGAATGCTGCCAGATTATGTCAGTATGGCCAAGCCGAATCCGCCGGCAAACCGGGCGCCCTGGTACAAGAACACGGCACCGACTTATGCGGGTATCTTCCTGTGGTTCGTATTCTGGAGCCAGGCGCCGAGCGGTGGTGGTTCCGAACCTGGCGGCGTACTCGGCCAGGGTATTGGAGTGGCGCTTCTGGGTTTGGTTGTAGCGGCGCTTCTTTGTCATTTTTTGTTCTATTTGGTTCCGGGCCTGCTGGGTATGAAAACCGGACTGCCACTGTATGTGGTTGGGACATCTACGTACGGTACGCAGGGTGGTTTCCTTATGCCGGGTTTTATGATGGGAGTTCTTCAATTCGGCTGGCTTGGTGTCAATTCCTATTTCGCCTCGATGGCTCTTGCTCCGCTGTTCGGAGGTAGTGCCGCTGCAGCAAAAATCATTGCGGTGATATGGGCTATTGTGGCGGCCTTTGTCGGACTTAAAGGTATCCAATATGTTGCGAAGGTTGCTACGTTCTTGCCTCTGATTCCGCTGGCGATTCTGGCTATACTGCTGGCAAAGACTCTAGGCGGAATAGGTGATTTCAATGTCGATGCACTGGTTACGGCAGGCACCGTTGAGGGTGGGGCGATAGGCGGTTTAAGCTTCTTCGGAGTGATGGCTTTGAGTATAACCTTTGTGGTCGGCTTCTTCGCTACGGCGGGAGCAGCGGGTGTTGACTTTGGCATGAATAACAAGGATGAGAAAGATGTACAGATGGGCGGTCTTATTGGAATCGCTCTGGCAACAATCGTATCAGCGGGGGCTGCAATTTTGATTGCTGCCGGTGCTTTCGGCGCGACGGGTAAATATGCTATGAATCCGGCTGATGCCGGATTTATGGGCGAGTTGTTAGGCTCAGACGGTGCCGGGAAGACAATGATGTTGTTGCTGGCTGTTGCCGCGTTTCCGCCTGCGTGCTTCTCTTCATTCATCGCGGCCAACAGCTTCAAGACGACCTTGCCCAAGGTCAATCCTTTTATATCTGTGGGAGTCGGTACTGCGGTGAGTATCATCCTTGCTGTAACTGGTTGGGCAGGCAGAGCGGGTGCCGTCTTTACCGTGATCGGTGCTTCGTTCGGGCCTATTTGTGGTGCGATGATGGTTGACTACTTATTGGCTGGCAAGAAGTGGGCCGGACCGAGAGCCGGTTGGAACCTTGCCGGATGGATATCCTGGGTGGTTGGCTTTATCGTAGGAATAGCTCCGCTTGTTGGAATTGCCAATATTCCGGCCGCACCGCTTGTGGCTTTCATCATTGGCGCCGTGCTCTACTTTATTCTGGCAAAGGCCGGACTCGAGCCGAAAGTTCTTGAAATGACTGCTATTGCGGCCCCGGTTGAAAGCGCTCCGCAGGAGACACCGGCAGAAGATGCGGCAGGCGACTAAAAGCAGGATTGAGAGCAAAGGCTCAGTGATTTTGCTGATTATTTTGATTGATCTATTGCTAACGGCAGGGATTTAGTGCTCCTGAATTCCTGCCGTATTTTTTTACTTAAGAAAATTTTATTGAAGCTAAATAGAGTATTAACAGTTTCTTAGGTGTGTTCTCACCGCGGACAACGTTTTTATCTTCTGCGAAGAAAAGAAAAAATATACTTTTGGACGGTTTGGCAACGTCATACATATAGGATATTATGCCCGCTTTGGTTTTATATGGACAAACGATAATAAAGTATGAGCAAAGAATTTCATTAAAGGAGAATTCAAGATGAAATCCCATTTTTATCCAATCATGATTCTCGTGTTTTCTTTGGTGGTCGTTTCTTGCCGAACGTGGGAAAAAGATTTGGAAAGACAAGATAATCAAGATGTCAAAGCGATCACAATAGCGCTACCTAATTTGCCCGAGAGAGCGAAACCGCTGGAAATGGTTTTGATCAAGCAGGGAGAATTCACGATGGGTAGTCCGTCAACCGAAAGATCCCGTTTGCGTCGGGAATGGCCCCAGCACCAGGTTACGTTGACTAATGCTTTTTATCTGGGCAAGTACGAGGTGACGCAGGCACAGTGGCGTGCAGTGATGGGTGCTGATCCGGCAAGTGAACACGGTGTCGGCGACGACTATCCGGCGCACAAGGTCAATTGGAACGACTGCCAGGCTTTCATCCGGCGATTGAACGGGATGGGCAAAGGTACGTTCCGGCTGCCGACGGAAGCGGAATGGGAGTATGCATGTCGCGCAGGTACGACGACGCGTTTCTCATTTGGAGACGCACTGGACTGCAACGACGTGAGAGAATACTGTGATTTGTACGACAAATACATGTGGTGGGGTGGGAATAATAAAAAGCACGGCTATCCACACGGGAGCAAGCAAGTGGGATTGAAGTTGCCGAATCCGTGGGGACTATATGACATGCACGGCAACGTATGGGAGTGGTGCTCGGATTTCTGGCAGGATCCCACCTCTCGCGGGCAGCAAACCGATCCTCAAGGCCCCGAATCAGGTTCTCACCGCGTAATGCGAGGTGGCAGCTGGAGCAGTTATGCATTACACGAGCGGTCGTCGGATCGCAGCGGCATCTTGCCCGATGATAGCCGTTATTCCTTCGTCATAGGTCTGCGACTTCTTAGGTCGTTTCCTTGATGCGTGACCATCGTGGATGTAAAAACTCCGGCGGTATGGTCAGCTTTTCCTGCCCATGCGGTTCATTATTCTCCAATCAGAATCTTCTTTTCGTTCAGCGTGAGCAACCGAGTTGCTCATCCTACAACTCGACACGATGACCTATAAATGTTGATGTTAAAAAGCTCAGTGATTTTGCTGATTATTTTGATTGATCTATTGCTAACGGCAGGGATTTAGTGCACCTGAATCCCTGCCGTATTTTTTTACTTAAGAAAATTTTATCGAAGCTAAATAGAGTATTAACAGTTTCTTAGGTGTGTCCTTGCCGGAGGAAATCCTTTGTATAATCGGATTTGAAAAGAAAAAATATACTTTTAGGCGGCTTGACAACGTCATACATATAGGATATTATGTCTGCTTTGGTTTTATATGTATAAACGATAGTTTATGGGCAATTAACAGTTTCGTCAGTTACGTAGATTTGTGGTTTTTTTAAGGTAAAGAAAATGATGAAGAAAGATTTTGGTTCAATTATGAAAGTTTTTGTACTGGTATTAGTGGTAATGCTTTTATGTTATGTTCCCGGCTGCAAGAAATCTCCTACCGAGGAGGGCACGAGCGGTTCAGAACATCCTTCCACAGGCGAACACCCCTCAGCGAGTGAACATCCAACAGGCGGTGAGCATCCAACTACTGAGCCGGCAGTTACAAAAGAAACCACACCGGAAAAGAGTGCTGCTCCTGCTGGAATGGTACCGATTGACATCAAGCTGCCGAAACCGATGTTTGTGGGCACGCCGCAGAGCACAACAGTAGCCAACCTCGAAAAACCCTTAGGCAAGCCTCGTCCGCCGTTTTTGGCTCCTGCGGGAGTAACAAATGTTGCTCTCGGAAAGCCGGTAGCCAGCAGCGACGAGGAACCTATCATCGGTGATATAGAAATGATAACAGACGGCGACATGGAAGCCGCCGATGGCAGTTATGTTGAGTTAGGCCCGTTCGCACAGGATGTTACAATTGACCTCGAAGCTCTGCATGAAATTTACGCCATTATAGTATGGCATTACCATAAGCAGGCCCGCGTTTATTTTGATGTAGTAGTGCAGGTTGCCGACGATCCTGATTTTATAACGAATGTCAGAACGCTGTTCAACAATGACATTGACAACTCTGCGGGTATTGGTGTTGGTAAAGATATGCATTATACTGAAACCAATGAAGGTAAGCTTATCGATACCAAGGGTGTTAAAGCCCGTTATGTCCGCCTCTACAGCAACGGCAATACCGGCAATGATTTGAACCACTATATCGAGGTGGCGGTTTACGGTAAGCCGGTACAGTAATATGGCAAAAAAATGTTGCGTGCTCATTTTAGCCGCGACAATTGTTGCGCTTGCGCTGCGTCTGCCGCGGCTCCATCAGCGTCCTATGCACGGCGATGAGGCCGTTCACGCCGACAAATTCGGCGAACTGCTCGAAGATGGTGTTTATACATATGACCCGTATGAATACCACGGCCCGACGCTGAACTACCTTACTTTAATTCCTGCCCGTCTTTCTTCAGCAGAAAAGCTGACTGAGGTCAGTGAGTTCACTTTGCGCGTTGTACCCGTTTTTTTCGGGGTGTCTCTGGTGTTGCTGGTTTTGTTAATCAGCAGGGGATTGGGCTCGGGGGCTGCGATTTTGACCGCTTTGTTGACTGCAATCTCACCGGCTATGGTTTTTTACAGCCGTTATTACATCCAGGAAATGCTCTTGGTATCTTTCACTTTTGGCGTAATTGTTTTTGGCTACCGCTATACACAAAGCAGGAAAATCATCTGGGCGATTTTTGCAGGTATGTCTCTGGGGCTTATGCACGCCACCAAGGAAACGTGCATCATAGCTTATGGCTCAATGTTTTTGGCTGTTTTGGTTATGCTGTTGATGCAGCGACCGAAGGCTTCGATAGTTAATGCTGTTAAATGGATTAGGCCCTCACATTTTCTTGCATTTTTGGCGGCCGGGGCAGTTGTCTCAGCTTTATTTTACTCATCTTTTTTTAGTCATCCGCGCGGAATGCTGGATTCGGTTCTAACTTATACGACCTACTTCGATCGCGCCGGTAATAACACGCTTCATATCCATCCGTGGTATTACTACATCAAGATGCTGATGTATTGCAGATTTTTTGACGGTCCGAGATGGTCCGAAGCCCTTATAGTTCTTTTGGCGTTGGTGGGTTTTGCGGCCGCGATGATAAAAAAAGATCTCTCAAGTGCAAATATTCATCTGGTTCGGTTCATCGGTTTTTACACCCTCATCCTGACTGTGGTGTATTCTTTAATCCCATATAAAACTCCCTGGTGTATGTTGAGCTTTCTGCATGGAATGATTCTGTTAGCAGGCGTTGGGGCTGTAGTTTTGGTGAAGCTGCTGCCGAATGTTATACCCCGCCTCATAATACTTTTGCTGATATTCGAGAGTTCTGTTTTTCTGACCTGGAAGGCCTATCAGAGCAATTACGAGTATTATTCAGACAGTCGCAATCCTTATGTCTATGCTCATCCTACTGATGAGGTCTTTACGGTAGTTAAGCGTATCGAAGAGATGGCCCGGATTCATCCGGACGGCTATAAAATGCATATTCAGGTTATCTGCCCGGGTAAAGATTACTGGCCGTTGCCCTGGTATTTGCGGCGATTTGAATATGAGACTATTGACTGGTGGGAGAGTGTGGATAACAGCGTGGCCTCTGCGCCATTGATAATTTGCTCTCCCGAGGTTGAAGCGGCGCTGACAAATAAGCTCTATGCTTTGACTCCTTTCGAACAGCGCCAAATGTATATGTTTTTGTTTGATGAGCCTTATTATATGTGGCTGCGTCCGAAGGTAAAACTGCTGGGTTTTGTCAGAAAAGACCTCTGGGACGCTAACTATGTAAACCCGGATCCCGAGGAATTAATCAGGGAGTCATCTAAAAAATGAACCAACCTCAACCAGAGCCCTGTTTTGTGCGGAAAGATTGTCAATCAATCTCCGATTTGAAGCGTTTTTGCCATGAGGCGATGGCGACGACTTTTGAGATTATTATGGTCGAGGATGATGAGAACTATGCCCGACAGGCCGCCGTTGCCGCCTTCAATGAGGTGGACCGGCTCGAAGGTGAGCTTAGCCGATTCCTCGAAAACAGCGACATCGCCCGTATTAACAACCTGCCTGCCAATGAGCCTTTACTGCTTGGTTTGGATGCTTTTGATTGCCTGGAGATTGGCTGCAGGATTTATGCGGAAACCAACGGCGCTTTCGATATTACTATCGGTTCTTTGCTGAATTGCTGGCGTGATGAGGAAGGAAACCCTCGCAGGCCTTCACAGGATGAATTGAATCTTGCTCGTGAGCATACCGGCGCACACTTTTTACAACTGGATGAGTCTGAGCATACAATCCGGCTATTGGTCAGTCCGGTCCAGGTTGATCTCGGAGGCATAGGCAAAGGCTATGCAGTTGACCGGGTGGCTGAATTACTGCGGGACTGGAGTATTGAAATCGCCTTGGTTTCCGGAGGCTATAGTTCGGTATTGGCTCTTGACGGACCGGCCCAGGCAAAAGGCTGGCCTCTGACATTAAGCAATCCCGGCAATCACAAACAGGTATTAGCCCGTCCGTGTTTAGAAGGCCGGGCCCTTAGCGGCTCGGGTCTTCAGAAAGGCCGGCATATCATTGACCCACGAACAGTTCAGCCTGTTAAGGGCAAAATTGCTGCCTGGGCCTCGGCCTCTGATGCAGCAACGGCTGATGCTCTTTCAACCGCATTTATGATTATGAGTCCGGATGAAATCAGACAATATTGTCAGTCTCACTCGGATGTTTTGGCTCTGATTATCCTGGAAGGCCAGGGTGAAGATTCACAGGAAGAAAGAATTTTATGCTTCGGTCCGTGGAAAGACGGCGAGCTGTCTCAGTGATTGTGTGAAGTGTTCTTTGCCCGTTTTAGTGGGAAGGGTTTTTGTTTTTAGCCATAACCCGTCTGATAGTCAGCAGCTCGGAAAGAACACTCCATGAACTGCGGGTCGGTGATAGCCGGCTGTCACGGTCGCAGGTCCAGTCTATAGGAAATTCTTTTATTTTGTAGCCCTCTTTTTGGGCACGCATTATGATTTCTATATCGAATGTGAATCCGTCGGTGATGCACTCGCTGTACAAGTGCCGTGCGACATCCCCCCGGTATATCTTAAATCCGCATTGTGTATCGGTGAATTCGGCTGGTATTTTCATATCGTGAATTACAAACCAATGGAACATCTTGGAGCAGATATGGCGGTATAGACTCTGGTCCCTTTCGATGCGGCATTCCCGCATTTTTCTTGAGCCGTGTGCTATGTCATAGTCTCCGCTCTTGATTAATTCCAGCCCGCGCAGTGTGTCTTCATACGGTACACACAGACCGCTGTCGGCAAACATCACATATTCTCCGCTCGTTTGCTCAATGCCTTTTCGGACGGCGTAGCCTTTGCCGCGATGGTGGTTATATCGCTCGACTTTTATCTCTGTTCCCGCCGGTGGGCGGGTAACAGCGTTTGTTGCAGCTTTAGCGGTGTTGTCTTTACTGCCGTCGTCAACTACTATAATCTGACCTGTGAAATGGTTGTTCTCCAGGAAAGCCGCCGCAGCCTCGATATCCCGGGCGATTTTTTTACTTTCGTCGTATGCCGGTATGACAATTGATATATTCATCCGTGAATTATATCCTACAATGCCGGATCTTTCCAGTACCTGTGTATAAATGTTCCTGTTATGCTTTTACAATATCTCTGTCAGTTCCGGTTTTAAAGATGTGATTTGTACTGAGAAATTTTGTTTTCGTTAAAAGTCCGGCGGCATGTTTCCTGACAGCCGTTTCCATGCTGCTTTTGTTTCTCAGTGCGGTACGTGCCTTCTCGAATATTTTCTGCTTCAGTGGACAGGACAGGTCTGCATCACTGACGATACTCAGGAACCGTTTTTTGTGCATGTCAGTGAAATCTTTTCCTTCTTTTAGCACAAAATAGACCTCATACAACGCGATAAGGTAAATCACCGCCAATTCCACCGCCAGCCGGTAATACTGAATATAGCTCACGTCTTTTATATATTCCTTGCACATCGCAGAGCCGTCCATGTTTTTTTGATACTCTTTGTCTGCTTTCTTATAAGGTCCGAATTTTTGACATGCACGTAGTGTCAGCAGCAGATTATCGACGGAGTTTTCAATTTCATCTTCGGTTGGGCAGCTGCTGTATGTTTCCACAAATCCTCGCTGCAGAAAATAACGGAACCATTCTTCACTGTTCCTTGTGGTGGCCCCCTTGATACAATCAGTCCATTTATGAAAATCCTGTTTCAGGAAGTTATATTTTGAACCGCTCTTTTGCTCCAGACGATAAATCTCCTCATAAAGAAAATAGTCCTGGAAAACTTCACACTCGCGATGTTTTTTGCGGTTCTTCCCCTCACGGTAATAAGGACCGGCAACCCTGTTTACTACCGGGTGAATTATCTGGTCGGCTGCGATGTGTGTCAGATGCCCGGCAATATAGGCAAGTTTCCTTTTGTCGTCTTCATAGAGATTGACTTTGCCGTTTGTTCTTATAACATCGCTGAAAATGATTTCAACCAGCTTTAAAGGAAATTCGTTTGGTCTGTGTGAGTGCAAATGGTACGACCAGGGAGTTACTCCTTTAGCCTGCACGAATCCTTCTTTAAGCATGTCTTTGACGGAGCTGGACAATTTGGCATAGTAATAAAGATCGGGTCCCAGGCTGCCAAGATTCACATACGACTTGTAGTTTTCCTTCCTCGAATCTTTGTCAAGTTCCTCGGCAAATTCTGTAAATTCATCAATTCCCTTTGTTTTTAGTTTTTGAAGGGCCTTATGTGCGATTAGCATATGTGTTATGTTTGCCGGCATAGCAATTTTCCTTTCTCCATATTAGCTATGAGTTCTTAAGAGCTTACGAGAGTGCTAAAAAAAATACAAGCATTATTCTCCTGTAAGCGGTCAGTATTTTTTTACGAACTTGAATTCGCTTTGGGTTTAATATTCTTGCAATTTCAGTTCATAATGTGTATAGATGCAGTTTTCCAGGATAAGTAAGAACAAATGAAATTTATTTGTAGTTTTGTTGTTATGGAGAGGTGTCGGAGTGGCTGATCGAGCCGGTTTCGAAAACCGGTGTGCCCTTTGCGGGTACCGCGGGTTCGAATCCCGCCCTCTCCGTTTTTTGTTTTTGGCTGTTGACTCAACGCTAAAAGCTTGAAGATGATTATGCGTGTGGCACTGGGACAATTTAACGCAGTGGTGGGTGATTTGGCCGGCAACGCTGAGAAGATGCGCGAAATCTATGCCAGAGCGGTTCGGTCTGATGTGGATTTGCTGGTTTTTCCGGAGATGGCTGTTTGCGGCTATCCACCCGAAGATTTACTACACAAGAAGCATTTCTTAAAAGACTGCTCATCAGTCCTCGAAAAGCTGGCCGTTGATTGCCCGGATAAAACCATAATAGTTGGTTTTGCTGAAGACTACCAGGGCAACAACTATAATTCCGCTGCTGTGTTGCAGGATGGACGGATAAACAAAATTTATCGAAAGGCCCAGCTGCCGAATTACGGTGTGTTCGATGAGCGAAGATATTTTCTGCCCGGCGCAAAACCGTTGGTAATCAATGCAGGCGGCCTTAATGTAGCTGTTACTATCTGTGCCGATATCTGGAATGCCGAGTGGCTTGTTAATTTCCTTAGGAGTAAAAGGCAAATCCAGATAATTCTTAATATCTCAGCTTCGCCGTTTCATATCGGTAAGATTAAGAAAAGACAGGAAGTAGTGAGTCAATGTGCGAAAGAATTCAATAGCGCTGTTGCCTATTGTAATCTTGTGGGCGGTCAGGATGAATTGATTTTCGATGGGCGAAGTATGTTTGCGGATTCGGCGGGCAAAATAAAAGCCAAAGCAAAAGCATTCGACGAGGATTTACTAATTGCTGATATTATACCTACAGCCGACGGGGCTATACAGGTTAAGCCGTTACAGGCTGCTGCTATACAGCCGGCTAACCGTGCCGATGAAATCTATCAGGCACTTGTGCTCGGTACGAGAGATTATACCGGCAAAAATGGTTTCAAAAGGGTATTACTTGGTCTGAGCGGAGGCATAGATTCTTCCGTTGCTGCAGCGATTGCTGTCGCGGCTTTAGGTGCAGAAAATGTTGTCGGTCTGACAATGCCATCGAAATTCAACAGTCCCGAAACGATTGGTGATGCCGAGAAGCTGGCGAAAAATCTGGGTATCGAATTTTTAACCATTCCGATTGAGCCGATACTTAAGCAGTTCGATATGGCGTTAGCGACTGTCCAAGGATGGAAGGGCGAGGGTATTGCTTACGAGAATTTGCAGGCCAGAATCCGCGGCAGCATTCTTATGTCGCTTAGTAATCAGTTTGGTTCTCTGGTGCTGACGACCGGCAATAAAAGTGAAACTGCTGTCGGTTATGCGACTCTTTATGGTGATACGGCGGGGGGCTTTGCCGTGATAAAAGACGTTCCCAAGACAATGGTCTATAAATTGGCTCAACACATAAACAAAATATCCAAACGACATATTATCCCTGCTGATGTAATAACTCGCCCGCCGAGTGCCGAGCTGAAGCCCGATCAGAAAGACAGCGACTCACTGCCGGATTATGATTTACTTGATAAAATTCTCAAGGGCTATGTCGAAGAAGACAAGTCCGCACAGCAGCTTATTAAATCGGGCCTGTCCCGGGATGATGTTATGCGTGTAATTCGTATGGTTGACTGCAATGAATACAAGAGAAGACAGTCTCCGCCCGGGGTAAAAATCACACCGAAAGCTTTCGGAAAAGACAGAAGACTGCCGATTACCAACCGTTACGGTTCCTCCGAAAAATAGGCGTTTTTCACTTGTGATTGTGTATTTGAGATCATCTGCCGATGAGGGTGTCTGCAATCTTTCTGCCGAATTGCATTGCAGCTCCCGGGTCCCTGCCGGTTATTATCATTCTGTCTTCCTCGACAGGGAGACCGGTATATAAAGCGCCGGCTAATACGAGTATATTACGTTCGGTAAGCTGGCTCGTGGTTCTGACGCCTGTGAGTACACCTGCGTTGGCCAGGATAGTAGGTGCTGTGCCAATTGCTGCGAGGATCCTTCTGTTGCGTATGGCCTCCCGAGCAAGATTCAACACAACAGGATTAGCGACATACTCAACGGCTCCGGGGCCTCCTATAAAAATGATTGCGTCGTAATCATTGACATTCAATTGGCCCACCAGAACATTTGCCTCGGTAATTCTTCCAAGCATGCCTCTTAGAGTTCCTATTCTTGTGCTTGCTATAACCGTCTGAACGCCCGCTGCATCGAGCGCCCTTTTTGTCTCGAAAAGTTCCTCCTCGCGGAAATTTTGGCTGGCAACGATCAAAGCAGCTCTTTTCGCTCCAGTACCCTCCTGGGTTTTCGATGCTTCTGCTGCGGCCTGTTCTATTGTATGCCCGACGCATATTATATATAGTGGCTCCAAGCCTGCCGGTAATCTGCATGCTCTGCTGACTTCCTTTGTGGTAAAGCTTCCGACCGGTAATGAGCCCAAATCCAGACAAGCAGCCTGCAGTAGAATATTCTGAGCGACGTGCCCGGCTTCGAGCAGCATATATGTTTTGGCTTTATTGCGAAACTGAGTTGTAAGCTTTCTGACAGAGCCTGCGACAATAATATCACAGCCGGCCATAGCAACCGACTCCTGCATTGAAGCTGCGGTGGCTAAACTGCTGCGGATGTCCTTGTCTGAGGTTTGCTCCAGACTGTGTTCGGCCGGGCGATAAACAAACAGCCCCTCCTCGGTGGCAAAATACAGCTCTATGGGGTAAGTTTCTCCGACCGATGGGGCCGTTCGCAGACCTCTTTGTTTTTCCGTTATGCCCTGACCGGCCCAGGCCAATTGACTAATCTGCTCGGATTCGAGCGGTTTGTTGGCAAATAAGCGCACACTTCGCCGTTTAGCCAGGGCTTCTTCGAAACTGACCGTCCCTGTTAATTTCGGCTTTGTAAGACGAACTATCTTTTGCGGTGTTCGGCTTCTGCGCTGACCGAGACAAAGGCTTGCAAAACAAATCAAGATTATTCCAAGGATTGCAAAACGTTTCATTTTCTTAGTCCTCCAAATTAATTTTTTGAAGTGGGGCTTATAATATACCTGTATTATACATGTTCAATACGGCATTTCCCACATTAAACTTTATTTTTTATAGGCAATGTTGTATTCAATTTCATGCAAACTATATATTACATCATCAACAAATCTCTGGTAAAATCAAAGAAAAACCGTTGGGCTAAGTCTTCGGTTTTTCGTAATGATGAACTCTTATAGGATGTTTAAATGGCGTTATCGCGAAGACAAAAGGTGACTATAATTTCGTTGATTTTCTATTGGCCTGCATTCTTTATTCTTGCCCATATACCGGTCCCGGGAGTGGTTCGTAAGGCCGGCGTTTCCGATAAAAGTCTTCACTTCCTTGCCTATCTTACTTTGGTTTTTCTGCTCTGGTTTGCAATCAGCGGCGATAAAAAAGTAAACTGGCGAAGAGCCGGCGTATGGTGGGTTTTTTTCATCGTAATCGGATATGGGGTTGTTGATGAACTGCTTCAGGGCGTTGTAGGGCGTAATTGTGATGTTAGGGATATGGCCGCAAATTTGGCGGGTACGCTGGCAGGCTTGATTCTGTTTTCGGTTTTCACCTTTTGGCCTGCTGCTCTTTTAGTTGTCGGTACTGTAATCTTTGGCATAACGAATATCGCACAGGCGAATTTAGCCGAGATGGTTCCGGTTGCATACGCAATATTTCATCTGTTTGCATACGCAATATTTACTATGCTGTGGATTCAGTATATGCATCTTTATCTTTCGCTGAAGCCCCCTAAACCTCAATGGTTGGTATCGGCATTGGCTGGGCCGACGGTCTTATTAACGACTGTAAAACTGTTCTCTATAGCTCTTGGTAAAGTTCTCGGATTGCAGGAGGTTATCATTTCTGTTGTTGCACTTGCAGCCGTTGTAGTTACAACCTGTCTGATGACGTTGTCTCACAAGACTAAAGATGCAAAAGACATTGTTCAATCTTAAGTTTCAATCTATAGTGTTTTTAAAAGGTCGATATAGCGGGTCACCTATCAGAACCAATTGCCATGAATTAAACGGTTTTGTGTGATAGTATGCCTCTACGAGACAGCTACCCTTGAACAGCTCTGCAAAGAATTCTTTCGGTTGAGGGAATGAGTGAAGGTATGGTTCATCCACAGCGCCCAGAGTTGCGGTGATGCCGTCTCGCAGCATTGCAGCACACCAGGTACTGCTGTTCGGATCTCGCAGTTTTTGGGCCTCGAAGCTGGCGATATGAAATCCGACGGCACCATCAACAAAATCGAAAGCATCCACATATTTTCTCAAACTGTACCAGCCGCAATAAACAGCCGTTTGTGGGCAGCTCCCGGGTTGAAAAAGCTGTCCCGTTTGTTCGGTTTTAATTGGCATCTTCGTATTCGAAGTTATGAATGCTCCCAAATCTCGCAAGGATTGGTCAAAATATCCGTACAGGTCCTTTTTTACAATGCCCCGTGTATCTATGTAGGCATTACCCTTTAATCCTGTCTGTTCCGCGGTTAGTGCTTTATCTATAAGACCCTTTACTATTTCATAGTCCGGGCCATCCAGCCGACTAACCATAAGCGTTTTAAAACCTAAGCCCGGAACTTGACCTCTTAGCATATTAGGTTGCCATCGATATAAATCGTAGGATTGGAACAATAACATCGATAATTCACTATCCACCGATGCATTTGTCTCTTTGCCGCTCATACGGCCGATTTCAAGCTGCATCTGAGTGATTTTTTGATTGATTTGTTTTGTCTGGATTGACATTTGCCCGGGATTAGTTGAGAGGTCCTGTTTAAGTTGCTCAAGACTTTGCTTTTCCTTGATGAGAAGCCTCTTCAATTCTTTTAGTTTACCTCCCATTCCCGGCAAAGGCCCTTGTGAGCCTGCCTTGACTGGTATGCCATAGGTTGTTACCAGGCATCTGATTTCGCCGGGAAACCTTCGCTGCAACTGCCTTCTGATTGGCAAAGCAAGGGAACCTTCATACTCGTTCCTGCTGATTGTCTCACGTGGATTGTGACCTAAAGCAAGGTGGATGATATTTTTCTTCGGAATATTTCGTTTTTCACAATAGTACTCTGCAATCCGCTGAGACGTAGAAATTTGCCTGTTGGCTATAATAAGGATTTCGTTGGGTTCTAAGGCAAGTCCTTTCCCACTGAATATTAACATCAGCAAAGTAATTATCGCAGTTCTACAGGCCATTTTTCAATATGCTTTATTATCACCCCAATTGGTGGAAGGTGGAATCAGAAAGTGCGAATTCATTCCGGGCCATAAGCCCTGTATGGCAGATTAATCGGATAATCGCGAACTACTTCATCGTAGTCGTCGAACCAGTAGGCATTTGGATTGCTTTTGAAGACCAAAAAACGTCCGCTATCCTGATCGTCAGCGGCACGAAGGTATTTGAAGTACACAAACTTCTTTGTTTTGCCGAGGATTTCAATCTTACCGCTTGTGTGTGACATTGTATAACGCGCCCGCTTTGCCAGTCCTGATACCATGGATTTGGCTTGCTCGATAATCTCATAGCCTTTTTCAATTGGAACCGTGTAAGATTTATTGCCGATTGCCGGACGACACTGGAAAATATAGTAAGGAACCGCACCAATAAAAGAAAGTTTCCCGAGCAGCTCAGCCAGAATCAACGGGTTAGAATTGACACCTCTTATCAGGGGCGTTTGATTTGCCAGTAATGCACCGGCTTTGTGAAGCAGATTGACACTTTTTACGGCCACATCGGTCAATTCACGGGGATGATCAAAGTGGGTCATTATATATATCTTTTTTTGCTCAGTAGAGTACTTGCTTATCATCTCAAGCAAGGCTGTGTTTTTGATTATACGATGCGGATTGAATGCCGGCATCTTCGTGCCTATGCGTATTATTTGTACGTGTTCAATCTCTCTTAGCTGTCGGATAATATTCTCAAGTTTTGATGTTTCCAGTGCAAACGGATCTCCACCGGACAATAGAACGTTTGTTATCTCTTTATGCTCTGTTATGTATTGCATAGCCGCGGCCGGGTCGTGAAGATATGTCCTTTGCGTGTCGATGAAAACTCGCTTACGGAAACAGTACCGGCAGATGCCCTCGCATACATTACTGATTACAAGCAGTGCTGTGGAATGATATTTATGCTCGAGCCCGGGTATGATCGTATAGCTTTCTTCGTCTGAGGGGTCAAGCCTGCCCCATTTTTCAAGCTCGTGCAAGTTAGGGATTATAATTTTGCGGATAGGATCGTCGGGGTCATCCCAGTTAATAAGTGACAAGTAATAATCGTTGCTGCGAAAAGGAAACGTTTCAGTAACTTCCTTTATGCGGGTTCTTTCCTGCTCGCTTAATTGCTCCAACCGCTCTATTCTTGTATGGTATTTCATTTGTGTATCGTATATTGAATTTAATATATTTATTTCAGCTTCCTTATTTGCTCTGGCCTCGGGTGTATTCGGCTTGCGAGTAGCTTTTTTCGTAGATGTTCTTCCGCTTGAACACATAGGCAATAGTTGACAGTATTATCCTTATATCGGTTAATAATGATGCGGTTTCCACATATTTAACATCGAGATTAAGTTTTTCTTCGCGTGTAAGTTCGGCCCTGCCACTGATTTGTGCCAGACCCGTCAGGCCGGGCTTTACAAGCAGCCGCATTTTTTGCAGTTCATTCCATTCTGGTATCTGGGAAATATACAGGGGTCGAGGCCCGACAATGCTCATATCCCCTTTTAATACGTTAAATAGCTGCGGCAGTTCGTCGAGTGAGTACTCTCGGAGAAACTTCCCGAATTTTGTCAAGCGGGGATCCTGGCCGGATTTCGGGCTTGACCCAAAAGGCTCAACATCCGGTTTCATAGTTCTGAATTTGTAAAAGACAAATGGCTTGCTGTTTTTCCCTGCTCTTTCTTGCTTGAATATTACAGGCCCTTTACTGCTAAGCTTTATAGCTATCCATATCGCAACCAATGCCGGAGACAGAATAACCATCACGGCTATGGCAATCAAAATATCAAGCACACGTTTACAAATATTAAAAAGGTTCATTCGACCTCACTGTGATTATTAAAAGACAGCCGGTTTATCGACGAGCTTAACAGTAGCAATTTCGCAGAGTAACCAACAGTTTATCCGAATATAACTCCAATGTCAACGTAACAGTGATTCGTCTGGACAGATTTGTATTCGTTCTGTAAACTGTGTAAAACCTGCAAAATGCTCCCTGTCCGGGAATTATTCAGATAGAGGATTGCATTAATGTTAGACAATCTCATCGGTCCTGAAAGACCCCTTAGTTGGGTGTTGCAATTCTGGCCTGTGCCGGTGTTTTCATTTATTTCAGCCTTAGTCGCCACCTTGTTGTGCAAGAATATCGCACTGAAGCTTGGAATTGTTGATAAACCGGATAAGCTGGTAAAAACTCATAAAAACAGCGTTGCCTATCTTGGTGGTGTAGGCATTTTGGCAGGACTGACCGTTGGCATACTTACAGGTATTTATTGCATTAGCGACCGGACATCGGCAAGTTCATTTGAACCGGACCATTTTCGCCTGTCATTCACATGGCTGGCGGCGGTGTTGGCTGGCGGATCGATAGCATGCCTTATAGGGCTCATCGATGACATATTTGATATAAAGCCCGGGCAGAAAATATTGGGCCAGGTTGCGGCGGCGGTTGTTTTAATTTTCGTTGGCATAAGACCGGCTTTATATTCTTCATTGGAGGGCGCAAGAATTCCGGAAAATATTGAAGTTATATTGGGAATTCCGATTGTCATCATCTTTGTATTGGGTGCAAGCAATTCGCTAAATCTTCTGGATGGTCTGGATGGCCTTTGTGCAGGTGTTACGGTGATAATCACAGGTGCCATGTTATTGTTGGCGATTCATTTAGGTACATGGGGTTTCAGCGAAGTTGGCGGTGATGCAGTGCGCGTAGTTATATGTTTGGGACTGCTCGGCGCTGTATTTGGCTTTTTACCATTTAATCGGCATCCTGCTAAAATCTTTATGGGAGATGCCGGAAGTATGCTGCTCGGCTTTGTAGTGGCGGTTCTTATGATTTTGTTTGCCGAGAAAACTCCAAGATGGTGGATGGCTTCGGTCGTGGTCTTTGGACTGCCGATTCTCGATACTGCTGTTGCACTTGTCAGAAGATTCATAAATAAGCGTCCATTATTTGTTTCCGACCGCGGGCATATATACGACCAGATGATTGACAGGGGGATACCGCTGAAAAAAACCGTTGCTATTTGCTACGCCTTAGCGGCCCTGTATGCCCTGATTGGTCTTGCTATGAGCCAGATAAAAACCAGATATGCCCTGATTGTATATGTAATCGTGTTTGTTGTTTCAGGGATTGCGGTTTGGAAAAAAGGCTATTTGAAGATGGACGGCCTTCGGGGTGCAATCCGCAAGGATCAATGATTTTCGGCTCAAACCTGATTTATTCGAGCGACATAAACATTACTGGGCAGGCCATGATTGATAATCTGTCCGGCAGGCTCGAATCCGGACTTGAGATACAATTTATTTCCCGACTTATTATCTGCTCCGATTAGAACCTTGACTTTATCTACTCCTCTTTTGCCGTAATGTTGGAATCCCCTTTCAATTAATTGGCCGGCCAGCCCCTTTCGCTGTTCTTCAGGAGCGATTGCGATTGAAAGCAGTTCTGCTGAGGGCAGGTCCATATTTTTTATTCTGGTTGGATAAAACAGAGTTTCGAACATACTTTTTACCCGTTTCAGGGAACACATATGGCCTGACAAAAGTAATGCAAATCTCAGCCCTTTTCTCCAAACGATAGATTTATAAAGTGTATTGATATTCGTAGTAAATGCTGCGAATCCGAGCACTTTGCCGTTTCTGACTGCGACAACGCCGAAACTTGATTTACTTTGAACGATGGCTTCATACAGGGAAGTTACAAAATCAATACCCATAGAGCTGATAAAGCCGGTGCTTATACATTGAATATGTAAAGCGGCGACCTGAGGGGCATATTCAACCTGGAGGTCTTTAAATTCTACTTGGCTTTGAGTCTCATTCATTTTTTAGTGAAGAAATTATCTCCAGGGCCTGTTTTGCCAGCCCGTCTCTGCTAAATTTTTCAACGGCGACTCTGCGGGCATTTTGTCCCATTTGTTTTATCTGCTGCCTGTGCGAATTCAGGTAAAGCACTTTTTCGACGAATTGTTCAAGATTGCACAAATCACAGCCGAAGCCGGCTGTGTTCTCTTCCAGAATCTCTCTTTGCCAGCCGGAATAATTTATCAGCACGGGCTTGCCCGCGCTCAATGAGTCGAAGAATTTATTAGCTGAATTGTGTTCGATAATCGGGTAATTACCAATTATCACAAGACCTGTATCAGCCGCGGCATAAAATTCGGACAGCTCTCGTTTCGGCATGGAGGATAAAATTTCCACATTTGCCAAACCGAGTTTTTGAACTTCGTTTTCTAGAAATGATTTTTGGTTTCCGTCACCTATTAAAACAAAGATAACATCACTGTGACCTTTGAGCCTTTCGGCTGCTTCAATAACGAAGTTCAGGCCGTTGACCTTACCCATCGCGCCTGTGTGGAGAAGAACAAGTTTGTTGCCCCAGCCCCTTCTTTGTCGAACTGCAGAGCCGTCAATATCCGGTCCGAATAGATCAATGTCGCAACTGTTGGGTATTACTGTTATTGGTTTTTCATCAGTCAATACTTCTTTTATACCTTCCGCCTGACCCGGCGACAGGGCAACTATTGAAGAGCAATTTTTGTAAATGGTTTTTTCGAGCCATAAAAGTATTTTAATAAGCAACCTGTTTTTTATGATACCCAGCTCAATTGGGATTTCAGGCCACTGGTCGCGCACTTCGAAAACAAAAGGAGCACGCCTTGCCAACTTTATGAACATAGCGGGAATTCCGACGGTCAAAGGTGTGCTTGAAGCATAAATTACGTCCACTCCTTTGGTCCTGATGCCGGCATAAATGCTCAAAAGGCAGAAGGACAGGAATGAAATTATTCTGCGCAAGTATGATTGCTTATTGCTGTATTTGGTCCCAACAATGAAAACGTTTATTCCTTCGATAGTCTGTTTCCGGTGAAGTGCCTTGTTCACTTGTAAACCGCCGATATCATAATAACCGGTTATCAGGGTGACTTTGTGTCCTGCTTTTACCCATCGGCGGGCAAATTCATACGAACGTGTGCCGGTGCTGCCTGCCGGCGTTGCAAAATGTTGATGAATATAAAGGATGTGCATCAGTTTTTGATTAGCTCCCTCAGCTTTGCTGCGTTTTCCGATATACAAAAATCTGTGAGGACACGCTGGCGTCCGGCTTTTCCAAACTGCCCGATTGTATCCATATCTCCGAGAAGCCCTTGTAGGATTTGTGCCAGTGCTTCGGCGTTTTTATCCGGAGCCAGCCGGCCTGTTACGCCATCTTCGACCAGTTCGGGAATACCTGAAATAACAGTTGATACTACCGGTACCTCACATGCCATTGCCTCCATCATTGCAACGGGAATACCGTCCATGTCACCATCAGGCGTCTTAACGCAGGGCATAAGAAATACGGATGCTCGACTGAAAAGTTCTGTTAATTGGTCGTTTGGCCTGGCTCCGAGTAGCTTAACTTTATCAGCCAAATGCAATCGTTCAATCAATTCCTCAAGGGCCCGGCGTTGCGGCCCATCTCCTGCAATTTCGAACGTGAATTTTACATTGTTGTCCCGCAGTTTCGCACAAGCCCTTATCGCAACGTCCAGACCCTTTTTCGGGCTAAGCCGGCACACACAAACTATTCTGCCGCATTCAGGTTGATGGGTGACAGACCTGAATTTGTCCGCGTCTATCCCGCAATGCACAACGCGACACAAATCGGCAACAGAGCTGCCGCAGGTGCTTCGCAGATATTCGACATTGAATTGAGATATGGAGGCTATGAATTTACATTTGGCTAATCGCATTCGTAAGCTGCCGGGGCTTCTTGTAAAAATGTCAAAAGCATGAACAGTACAGGATACGGGCAGGTCGGTCAGCATCCCCATCATCAGGCCCAGGCTCAGAGACCGGCTGGCAAAATGCACATGTATATGCTCTGCTTCGAAACGTCTGCAATTGCCGGCGAAGCAGCAGCAGGCGGTTAATTCATAAAGTGCCTTTGCAAATTCGCCAGGACTATGGACAAGCAAAGTTGCCAGCCAAAAAATGACTTTCGCAAAACGAAGCGGGTGTGTGATAATTTCTCTCAAGGTTGCCCCTATCTGCGCCAAGATGCCGGGACGATGAACTGCCCGCTTGTTCCATTTGACCATTACTTTTGACAAATTCTCAAGCGTACCCGGTTTGCAACTGACCAAAGGCAGAACCTGCCATCCCGCTTTTTCATGCGCTTCGAGTTCGTTGACCACAAAGGTCATACTGATTTTCAAACTCGAAACTACGTATGCAATTTTCATTTTCACTCTATATTAGTTTTTTAGAGTTGATATTGATGGCGGCCTCATAGCTGCGCATAGTCAGTTCGGCGATATGTTCCCAACCGTATTTGCTTTCAAGGTCAGGGCTATAGCGGGATTGAAATTTATCGAGGTCATCCAGAGCATTTATAACGGCCTGGGCTAATGGTTCAACTGTACCGGGCTCGACGGCCAAACCAATATTATCTAACGACACAAGCTCTCCCATCGCTCCGAGATTGCTGGCTACCACAGGTTTTTTGTGGGCGTAGGCACGAAGTAATACTCCGCTCTGTGCTTCGAATTTCAGATAAGGTAATACGACAAGATCGGACGCTGCAAAGAAATAATCCACATCTTCTTCCGGGATAAATTTGATAAAGGTCTGCACATGATTTGATAAACCGGTATTTCTTATCATATTGGAATATTGTTCGAAGCTGAATCTGCCGAGGAGGCCGCCTGCGATGACAAGTAAAACTTGTTCGTTAAACAATTTGACAATTTCAAACGCTTTTATAAGAACTTCAAGCCCTTTATTTGGTCGGATACCTCCGAAAAAAAGTATTATCTGACGGTCTTGCGGCAGATTTAATTTTTTCCGTGCATCCGTAAGGCTGGGAGGATTTTTAACAGGTATAATTCCGTGAGGTATAACATCAATATGGTCGGAGCAAATCCCCCAATGGTCGGCTAATTGTCTTTTACCGTCCTCATAGTGGACTATCAAGCGCTGGGGGATGCGAAGGCTTCGTTTTATGAACGAAGCCCTGCTGACGAAGCGTTCATAATGAGGTTTAACATCGTGGACGGTAAGTACAACAGGCAATTGCCTTGCTAAGGGCTTTAAGAAAAACTGATCCAGCAGCGGCGTGCCCACGCCCTGAAAATGAACTACATCGAAATGCCCGTCAGCGGCAAAACGGTTCCGCCGCAAACTGTTAAGCAGGCTTCGATAAAAACGGTCGGCCGCCCAGTGCATTTGTGACCACTGTTTTTTCTTATCCGTGAACTCGAACAGATGCCTTTCGACCTTAAATGGTCTTGGCAGGTCCGCCCACAATGAGTTTGTAAGTACGGTGACATCTGCGCCGGTTCGAGACAAACCACTGCATAAAGCGTCGGTGTATGAGTATAGTCCGCCTGTGCTTGCGCCCGCTACCATCAATACGCGCATTTTTGATTTATTCCTTTTCTGCTGCAATTGATAAGGTGCTCCGAGGTATATTCAACGTTCTGTGGCTTTACACATAAGTAAGCTCAGGGCAAGCTTCTTCTTCAAAGCTCTCTTCTTCAAAGCTCTCTTCTTCAAGGACATCTTCTTCCTGATAGAGGCTTGCATAGATGTCCTGCCAGTTAGCTATTATAGCTGCAAAACATATCAACAGCGGTGCTCCGCGGGGATTTGAGAATATTGGGTGGAAGAATCCGTCGGCCGTCAATGCCAACATTAATAAAAAGCTCGTTGTGCCGTAATATCGCATATATGGAATGTCGCTCCTGGATAAAGCAAAGCTCCGCACAAGGATAGCGAATATCAGGATAAGCACCGTTACCAATCCGAGTAAGCCGTTCCTGTCCAGCCAGCCAAGATATTCTGAATGGTAAAAGCCCACCAAAGGCGATTTGCCCGCTGGTGCCGGATGCAGTGCCCCGATTCCTCTGCCGGTCAATATGAAGTAGGGTTCCTGCTTGTAGCTTGAAATGATTATTCCGTTTTCCAGCGCTCTCCAGGTACCTTGTTGAAAGGGTTTGGGTATTTCGACATTGCCTGTTCTCGTGGAGCCGGCCCTGAATCTTTCCATGAAATCGAAGCCTATCACCGAGGTTGCTCCAATCATGAGGATGCCTACAACGCCGAATGCGAGCATAGTTCTAATTCTACCCTTGATGAACAGGAAAGAACCTATTGAAAGCACGCCCATTGCCCCGTACATAGACCTTGTTTCGCTGAGTATTATGCCGCCTATACCGACCATTATCATCAGGATGGATGTGGCAGACAAACCGACTTTGCTTACAAGTCTTCCTATTGCAATACTTACCAGCGAAAGGTAAAGCAGTGGAACAAGAGTAGATGTACCTCTTTCGCCGCCCAATTGTGTTGAAACTTCTATTTCCGCGACACGAGGCGTGAAAACACCGAATCTTACGAGAATATGTACGCCGAACATCGCCAGCAGCAGAAAGACCGTGAATTTTAAAAATCCGTTCGCGCGGGAAAAGTTTGTGAAATACCGAAGCCCGAATATCATTGCTGCTACGAAGTGTGCCACCCTCGAATGCGTAAAGGCGGTCTGGGTGTACATCAGCAGCCCCTGTATCAACGCAAGTGCGGTTAATATTGCTATGGCAATAAAGCATTTTCCAATAACGCCGGAAGGATACTGACGTTCCCGTGGCACAAAAAGTGCCGCCACCAATGTCAACCACACCAGGATGTCTGCCGGTGCCCATGTTCGGGGCATACCAAGGTTGCCTGCACTATTTATGTAGCTGGCGAGTACATTGTGGAACACGACGGATATCAGGAATATGTAGAATACCCACTTCGGCTTCAAGACCACCAGAGGCACGCATATTGCTATTGCAATCAAACACAATACTGCAATAAATGTTGCCATAATATTCCTTAAATACGGTTTCTTAAGTAAATTTACACGCTTGCCTGTTCAAGTCGGAAAAATAAAGTCTAAAGATAAATATCGGAAATCAAAGGATGGGATTACAGGTTAAAAGTCAGGTTTTCCGAAGTATTTTCTATTGATTTTCGGATTTTTCACTCTATACCCGTTAAGTTTCGCTCTGCTTTATTTTACCTTGCGCGCCTGCTTAATCATTCGTGCAAAATCTTCCCTGACCTGTTTGCACATTTTGGAGCCCGTTATTTCTTGTTTCTCGTTGATGAAATCCAGGTTATTATTGATTTTATCGAAGAGTTCAATCAGCTTTTCTGCGCTTATTTGCTCATCTGTAATGCAATATTTTTCAAGCCCGTATTGAGCCATAAAATCCTCGGTTTTCTTATGGTATGCAATAGCCAGAAGTGGTGTTGCAGCAAGTAAAGAGAAGATTTGTGAGTGAGTTTTATGCCCGACAAAAATTTTGCACTGTGCGATTTCATTGATATGGTCTAAGGTTCCGGGAAAGCCTTCGATAATTTCACAGTTTTCTTTTTTATTGACGTTGTTTATCACGACTTCGATAAAGCGACGGTCTGTACCCTGCAGCTCCATAGGAAAAAAACGCACTTTATATCCGGCCTCTATGGCGTGGTCAATCAGGGATGCGAAATAACGCGGATTATTCTCGTGCTCTTTAAGTCGGTTGGCTCGTGTGTGTACGTAAACAGAGATGCCCATAACGAGCGGGCGGTTACTTGGTTTAGTTCGTGATTTGACAATATCGCACAGGCCGAATACGGACTCGCGTGTTTTTGATACATGCTCCATGGAAACCTGCATTTCCTTTATTTGTTCCGCTGAGTCCTCGTCGCGGATAAATATTTGGCCGGCGCCGGAAAGTATTTTTTGTACCATTAATCTGCTTTTAGGCGACTTGAATTTAAACGACCCGATAGATTGTGACCAGAGTAATAATGGTTTTTCATAAAGCAAAGCTACTGCCATATCGAATATCTGCGGAGTGACCGCATCAGGTACGAACATTGTAGTGATGTGGTGACCTCCGGTGCTGATAACTATATCAGCTTCTCTGAGGGCTTTTATGAATTGCCTGTTTACCAAAAAACGAAGATACCACGGACGTTTGCCTGCAATCAGAGCGTTGCGTACTAAGGGGAAATTAATTCGCCGCTTGAGTATTACCTTCTGGATTCGATGAATTACTTTACCCCAAAAGCCAACATCTTTTTTGCGGGAATTGTCCCATCCCCACGGAATAATTCGCACAGCAGTCTCCGGAAAGTCCGGCCACTCTTCCCAATATTCCGGATTACTTGCTGAAACCGTAATCTGGTCAATACCATTGCGCGTCAGCTCTCTGAGCACAAAAAACAGAACGGCTCTGTCACCTTTGTTTGTGGAGCATTGATTAATAACGAGGGCCTTCATATTCGATGTTCCCTTTTGCTCTCCTATTTTTTTCTCACTGCGGCGATGAAATCAGCCGTCTCTTTCCGTAGCGAAATAGCTGTGAAACTTGCTATTACAATAACGATGGATAATGTAAGCATTAACACCCAATGGACATTTTCTTTCGGAAGAATGCTGCTCAGCACCCACATCGCTGTAATAGACACGAGACTTGCCGCCAGAGGTTGAGATAAGCTGTCTTTGAGATACTCGTATGGGTGCATCTCTAATTTACGAAGACCGTAAAGGGGAAGCCAAAGCCCCATATACGCCCACAGGACAACCGCCAGGGCTATCGACGGAGCCAATGGGACCGAAACGAAACCTTGCAACAGAATTAGCTCAAGTATAATGGCGATTATTGCTGTAGTGATTGCTGCTATAGTCAATCCTCGCAGATGTCCGATTCCTGCCAATGAAGGTAACCATATTCCGAAAAATCCCCGCCCTACAACAGATATTATCAACACCTGCATTACAAGGACCGTTTCTGATGGAACCGCTTCTTTAAACCAGATGGACAGAATTTCTCTGGCGAAGGCAAACAGTAAAATCAATAAGGCGCCGGCCAGAGCAGAGCTTATGTGGGTCCCTTTTTTAATAACTGCTTTTACTCTTTCGGTTTGTCCGCCTGCGTTAAGACTCGTGATAACCGGCAGGAAAATATTTTGAGTTCCTGCCAGAAGCCCGCGAACAAAGCTGGGAATCATAGAGGCAATAGCGTACACCTCAACGTCCTCGGCACTGCCTACCTTACCGACCACTAATACCAGTGTACTAAACATAAAAACCATGCTGCCGGAACGGGCGGTTGCATGGCCGGTATGTCGAAATATTTCTCGAATCGTGTTCTTTCCGATCTTTGAGACAACGATTCTGAAGCCTTCGATTGATTTTCGTGCTACTGAAAACATCAACAGTAAAGATGCCGCCGCTGCCGTTGCGGATGCCAATTGCACGGCAATCATGCTTTTCCAAAGGGAAAGTATTCCTACAGTTAAACCCAGGCGAAGCAGATTAGCTGCGATTGCAGCAATATTAGATCGTGTATGGTACTGATAACCCCTTAATGCCCCCCCGAAGCTTGCTTCCACTATTTTAAATGCCAAGGTGACACCGACAAGTATGCATGTAATCTGTGCCTCTCGTGCCGATTCTGAAGTGATAGCCGTGAATATGTCGGAAACAAAAAATGATAATAAAAAAGCTGCGGCAACAGTTAAAAAAGCCAGTCCCATGAGGATTCCGAAAGAGGCTGAAACAAACCGATTCATCTGCTCGATGTTATCACGATAGAAGGCCACGAAACGATTTGTTGACAGGGAGAACGCTTGTTCCAAAATCATAGGATAGCGCAGTCCAGTGGAAAGCAAAGCCCACACACCGAAGCTTGCGCCAAGATTGTGCCGTATAGTCCTGAATAGTACCAGGCCGACTGCCGCCGCAACCAGCATTCCCACCCAGTTTGATCCGGCATTCATTATTATGCGTTTTCGTAATGACATTTAATACCGAATATTATGATCGTTATCTTTTCTCAGCAAACCTTTATTGATTAGTTTCCAGCAAAATCTTGTTGAGTTCCTGGCGGGCTTGGTAAGCGGCATTACAATCGCCCGCATTTCTCAAAACGTAATCGACCGTATCGTTAAGAGATTGCTGAGCCCGTTTTGCTGTTTTTGGTTTTTCGGCGCTAATCTGGTCTATAGCTTTCTGTACTTCGAAAATGTATTGATAGTCCTCGATGCCCTCCCGCCAGGCTTCCCATCGCCGGGATGGTACGATATTTTCACCAAGTCCCGGTACTGGGCTCACTTGGCTGCCGTAAACAACGCCGGAAAAACCCTGAGGTCTTAACGTGTCATCCCAGGGGACAGCACCGCTCTTGAAATTAAGTCCGTAGTAGTAAATCCAGAAACCGGCCCCGGTTTGACCTCGCTTAAAAGCACGCCACGGCATAAGGCGAAAATACGAGTAAGGATCTTGGGCTTTCATCGGCCTTAAGCACTCGTATGTCCAGACTTGTTTTCCGAAGCCCTTTATTTGTTCCAGCCATTGAGGATTTCGCTCGCAGTGGCTGTCCTGAAGACACCATATATCGATAAGCTCTTTGAATCGCACAAATTCTTTGGGTCCTTTACCAAAGGAGTTGGCGTAAATTCTTATGTTGGGGTCCGATTCTTTGATTAGTTGTGCCAGTTTGTAAAAGTCATCACACAAACTCTCATCGAACGGATACAACGCGAATTTGTCATAGCCGACGCCTGCATCGTTGAGATGCTTTACTATGTTTTTAAGCCATTGCGAAAAAACGGCCTTCCACTGCCCACGCATCCATTCGATGTGCCCGAACCGGCCATGATCCTTCTTATTGCTGTTGAAGTCTAAGCAAAGCAGATATGTCCCGGCATAATTGTGATAGCGAAGGGCATTGTCTAATTTTGTAAAATTTGGTTTTCTGATAACATCGGGCCGGTCCGATGAAAATCGCAGAAAAGGCAGGTCCTGTGGAGGAATGGTATAAACGTTAATATGATGATTGCGAAGGTCTTCGGCCATCTCGGCTGAAGATGCGACTTGATAATAAGCCCAGTTGCAGGTATGAAGTGCAATGTTCTCGGGAAAGTTGTGTCTTTGAATCTCTATATTAACAGGTATGGTTTCTATGGGCAGGTTTTTAGTTTTTTCACTTTTTGCCCAAACTCCGACCTGGCCCTTATATATCCCGGCTGTTAACGTCGGACTATATATCGTAAGCCATATTTGTCTAAGCTCACCGGGCTGCAAATCAAAGGTTTCTTCCTGCAAGACAAGGGCGTCTGCTATTGAGCCAACAGTACTGCCTTTAATATTTATGGCTCTTCTGACTTTGAACACTTTGTTACTGTCGATTTTCCCGCCGGCCGGACCGAGCAATGGAGAAATGGATACGTCCATTGTCATCACTTCATCAGTGCAGTTCACAATGTTAAAAGCGGCCGACTCATATTCGTTCTGCCACATTTGAATGTTTATATCTTTGGTGCTTTCGCGAAGGACCATATTTTTTTCAAATACCATTTCCATCGGATTTGCCGGCAGGCAAACGAATGGTTTTTCATAAGTCGCCTTGTATATTGCAGCTCGTGCCTTACCTACCTGCCTCTTTATGTCAGGAAGCTCGTCGGTTGAAAATAATCTGTTTGTTGATATGTCTGTTTTCCCGGCAAGGTTTTCAAGCTCGGAGAGGATTTTCTCGCTGAGCCGGCCGGACAGATACGTGCGGCTCTCTTGGACAGTTTTGACCGTGGCGTCAACCATTTCATTCAAATGTAAATAATCCTCGACTTTGCTTAACAGCTCCTCAGAAGACTTGAATACTTCGAGATTGCTCCTGAGTTGTATATTGTTTACAGCCGAAAGCGAGTCACTGAATACCTCGACTTCGTCAAGAAACACATAGCGCCAATTAGGTCTGATTACCAGTTTGACGTATCGTCCCGATGCGTTTATGTTTCCAATTTTCATTGTGCTGGAGGCTCCGCGATAGCCGCGCGATCTGACATTTGCCAAATTTTTACTGCTGACTAGTCCGGCCAATCGAAATTCCCGGCCATCATCGCTCAGCAGCACGGCAACAAACTCAGGAAACTCGACATCTGCGAAGCCCCCCCCGACAGTGTGAATGCGCACTTCGTTGATGGCGGACTTTTTACCGAGATCTATCACAATTTCCACCGCCGGTTCGATCTGCTGCCAGCCTACGGTGCTCTTGTTCGTCCATTGACTGCCGGAGGTTCGGCCGTCTGTGAGTTGAATCGTATCGGATTTATCAGTGCACAAATAATAATTGGGTTTGGCATTGAGTGTATAACTCTTGTGCAAAGCCAGGTTTTGTCCGGCAATAACCATGTTACAGCTATACACCAATATAAATAATATAAAGAATCGTTTTGGCATTATTGATTAACCAATAGTCGAGTTGGTTAGACTCTGTCCCCGTCGGCTGTGCTGATAAACGAACACAGCCTCACTGTCATACCTGAGTTTTCTGTGGAAACCATTTTCTTATAGTCTTAGCCGCGCCAGGTGTATTGATACTAAAGTCTGTTTCGAGCGGATAGACCAATTGCCTTCTTACAACATAAGTATCGGCAAATAAAGAACATAGCTTTAGCAAAGACATGTCCGCCCAGGTACCCGTTGGGCTGGTGGGATGCGTCCTTGAGGAGTGCCCAACACACGATTATATGTTAAAACTATTTCTCTCTAAGGACCGATAAGTTCGTTATTCACAACCTAATGATACACCGGCTTACTCCATAAGGTAGTCTTGCTCAGGAGGGAGCCGGTGTTATAGAAGGCTTCTGTACGCATAGCCATTGAGCATAAATGTGAAGTCTTCAATGTCTTCGTCAGCGCGGGGTAGATAGAAACTGAATGTTTGTCTTGCCGTTACATCACAGGCCTGTTTGCACCAGTCGATTACACTTTTACTCAGCCATCGGTGCATTTCCGCGCTGCCGTCGGCCCATCCTAAAGTGCTTTGTGACCTGCTGTGCCAGATTGCGAATGGATCCACCCATCCTTTTGACTTCGGATTCATTACCCAGGAACCGTTATTATATCCTCGTGGGTCCGCTTCTTCCACAAAGACATATTTGCTGGAGGGCCTTTTTATCTCGGTATATTTTATGTGAGGAATAATCTCCCAGGCGCCTGCCGGATTTACTCCGTGCATACCCCCTGCAATAGAGTAACTGCGAAAGGCATATATCTCAGGGTTGTTCTGCCTCAGATCGGCAGGGCAGCGATAAACGTCCACAGTGCTGCTGACGTAGGGAAAAAGCGCACCCTTTCTTAAAGCCTCCTTCTTGTCCTCAATCATGTTACCGGAAGGATTTAACACCCAGCTCCCGTTGGTTTCACCTGTTGTGCCCTTGACCAGTTCATCATCATTATCATCCTTATACATAATCCAGGCCATTGTCATAGTTCGTAAATTCTGTACACATACGGTGCCTTTGGCCTGATTTTTCACCCGCTGTAAAGCAGGCATGAGAATTGCCATAAGGATTGCTATAATTGCGATTACCACCAGAAGCTCGATTAGTGTGAAAGCTCTTGTTTTCATTGTTATCCCTTCTTTCCGGAAAAATGAATCCAAAATAGGCTATGTAGATAAAATAATCTTAATGGCGATCCTTATTATATTTGTTTTCAAAAAAAAAGATGCATTTGGACAATGTTGTGTTCCGTTTATTCAGCGTTCTTAACGGCTTGAATAGAGATATTATATGACGTTGAGTCAGACATGTCAATGCAAATCAGTCAAAATTTATGAATAGCAGGGCACATAATATTCCCAATGTTTCGGATTTATTTTATTCGCTTTTATCCGGACCGTAGTACGAGCAATATGTTTTGTCGGTTTCCCAGACAGTAACGCAATGAAGGGCGGTCTTGCCGAATTTTCCTGCCAGTTTATTCCATGCAAAAACAGTAATATTCTCAACTGTGGGAATGGTTTTGCTGAAATGACTGACATCGGCGTTTAAATTCTTATGGTCAACGAGTTTTATCAGTTCATTGTCCACTATTTTTTCAAAGTCGCAGATATGGAAATCGTTTTTATTTATCGGTGTCTTTATCGTGACCTCGACAGTGTAGTTGTGGCCGTGTCCGGCGGGATTTGAGCACTTGCCGAAAACTTCAAGATTCTGCTTCTCAGAGAAATCATCGTTCCAGAGTTTATGCATCGCTGCAAATTCGAATTTTTCACTAAAATAAACCATCTCAAAATCTTTCAAATCTATAGCCATCTTTCTGAAAGGATTCAGCTTCAGGCTCAATTTACTTAATTGCGCTGTCTCGAATTTATCGGCCAATATATTCCAGGTTGATTTTAGAAGTTCAGCCAATGCAAAAAGACCGATATGTTGTGCCCGGCGAAAATCCTGTTGTATTTGTTCTGTGAAAATCGGCACGGCAAATTTGCGAACATTGTTGTCAATATCGGATACATTAATGACAAATCCTGTGGCCGGTTCAACATTACCGGTTACTTCGACTGATAATTCCAGGAATATTGAAAGTCCATTACCGGCCGGCCTGGATGCATATGAGTTAAATCCCTCATTTTGTTCCGCTAAAAAAGGATTAATCGAAAACCGTACCTGCCTGGCCAGCTTATGCATAAAGAAAATCCCTTACTTGTTACTGCTATGCATCAGGCTTAAAACTTCATTTCGGCTTTTCGGGTCCCTCCTGAATATTCCGCGAAGCGCCGATGTTACCATTACTGAGCCGGGCTTTTTTATGCCCCGAATGGTCATACAGCTATGGGAAGCTTCCAGTATAACTGCGACCCCCTGCGACTTTAAGCTTTCCATTAAGAAATCGGCTATCTGGAAAGTCAGCCTTTCCTGGGTCTGGAGCCGCCGGGCAAAACAGTCCACGATACGGGCTAATTTGCTGACACCAAGAACCGTTCCCGTAGGCAAATAGGCGACATGGGCTGAACCGATAAACGGCATTAGATGATGCTCGCAGATGCTGTAAAACGGTATATCACGCAGCAGGACAATTTCGTCGTAGTTTTCAGTAAATGTGCTTTTAAGGTGCTTTTTGATGTCCTCATGCATCCCGCCCAAAAGTTCAGTGTACATCCTTGCCACTCGTTCCGGTGTTTTCTTTAATCCCTCTCGTTCGGTATCTTCACCGACCGCTATGAGTATTTCCTGAACTGCTTTTATGATTCTCTCGGTATCAATGGCCTTGTTTTTTTTAGTCATTTCTTTGACTCGTAACTATATAGCTTTTCATCGATTATTATTTATTCTGTGTCTGGGCTCTACCTGCTTTTTGTCAGGCTTTCTTTGACGTTAGATTCATAAGATAAGTAGTAAGCAGCCGTACACCGAATCCGGTTGAGCCTTCCGCTGAAAATTCGGTGGCCGTGCTGAACATATCCATCCCGGCAATATCCAGATGTGCCCATTTTGTATCGCCGACAAATTGCCTTAAAAAGGCGGCCGCTGTGCAGGCCCCTCCCCATTTGCTGCCGATATTCTTCAGGTCGGCTATTTTGCTCTTCATTTCGTTTGCGTACTCGTCGCCGCTTGGCATATGCCATACCTTTTCACCACTGTCCTCTGAGGCTTTTTGAAGCTGCTTTATCAGTTTATCATCGTTGCCCATCAACCCGGCCTTATGTTTTCCAAGGGCAACCATACAGGCGCCTGTTAATGTCGCTACGTCAATTACAATGTCGCATTTTTGTTTAACGGCATAGTGAAGACCGTCGCACAGTATCATCCTGCCTTCAGCGTCGGTATTTTGCACTTCCACGGTTTTGCCGCTGAAGGTTGTAATAATGTCGCCGGGTCGATAACTCGATCCGCTCGGCAGATTTTCCGCCGACGGGATTATACCATAAACGTTAACAGGCAATTTCAACTCTGACAAAGCCTTCATTGTGGCCAACACTGCAATACCGCCGCTTTTATCTAATTTCATCTGGTCCATATTGGCGGCCGGTTTAATGCTTATCCCGCCGGAATCGAAAGTTACCGCTTTGCCCACCAGACCAATTGTCGGCAGATGGCTTGCAGATTGGGATGCCGGATTGTACTTCAAAATAATAAATCTCGGCTTGTTTTGTGAGCCCGAGCCTACTGCAAGCACACCGCCCATACCCTTTGCGGCCATCTGCTTTTCATCGAAAACGGTACAGCTCAGATTTTTTGAATCGCGACTAAGCTCTTTTGCTACGGCTGCCAGCTCAGGCGGGCTTATGACATTGGCCGGCCGATTTGCCAATGTCCGGGCATAGCTTTGAGCCTTGCCGATAGCAATTCCGCTCATAAGACCTTTATTTAATGTCCTTGTTTTTGCCGAATCAGAATCAATTACCTCAACCTTGAGCGAATCCGCGCGTCCGTTTTCGTTCTCGGTAACAAACTCATCGTAGCGATAGCTGCCGAAATATACTCCTTCCGCTACAACCCTGCCCATTGTAGACAAATCGAATCGTCCGCCGAATGCCTTATGCATCGCCAGGCTGACTGTTTCTATTTTCATTTCCACTGACTTTTTCGCCACGCTGGATGCCGCTTTGCGAATCGTCTCAAGCGTTGCTTTTTTCTTTTCACCTAAACCGACCAGCAGAATCCTTTGGGCTCCTGTGCTGTCGTTGCCGTAAACGATTGCACTGGCTCCCTCTTTGGCTTTGAAATCGCCTAATTTAATCAGCCGCTCGATAGCACCGTCAAGATTACTGTTGAGTTGTGCATTTAATTTATCAAGCCCCTTGGCATCTGAAAATAGTCCCACCGCAAGCAGGTCTGTCCGGCATTTTGCCGGATCAACTGTCCGTGTTTTTAACTCTACCCCAATAATATCTTTCATTTGTTCTGACCTTTTCCTTATTTACTTGTGTTTGTTTTTGGTTCGATGCCGCAGATAGCTTTCGATAAATCCGTCGAGTTCTCCGTCCAATACCGCCTCAACATTACCGGTCTGGTAGTCGGTTCGATGGTCCTTGACCATTTGGTAGGGCTGCATAACATAGCTTCGTATCTGGCTTCCCCATGCGATTTCACCCTTTTTGCCGTAAAGTTTGGCAACCTCCGCGTCGCGCTTTTGCTCTTCGAGCATATACAGTCTGGCTTTGAGCACTTTTAACACTTGGGCCTTGTTCTTATGCTGGCTTCTTTCATTCTGGCACTGCACGACGATACCCGTTGGCTCGTGTGTAATCCGTACCGCCGAGCTGGTCTTATTCACATGCTGTCCCCCGGCGCCGCTGGCTCGATAGAAATCGATTCGAATGTCATCTTCGTTTATTTCAATATCGATGTCCTCATCGAATTCCGGAACACAGTCCACCGCGGCAAAACTTGTATGTCGCCTTTTTTGCGAGTCAAACGGACTTATTCTTACGAGCCGGTGCACGCCGGTCTCACATGAGAGCTTACCGAATGCAAAAGGCCCGCTTACTCGCAGTGTTATCGACCGAATGCCGGCCTCTTCTCCCGGCGTGATATCAAGCTCCTGGAATTTGTATTTGTTTGCCTCGAAATATCGCGTGTACATTCTAAGCAGCATGTTCGCCCAATCGCAGCTCTCCGTTCCTCCTGCCCCGGCGTGAATGCTGAAGAAGCAGTTTTTCGCATCTTCGGGTCTGGATAACAGCCCCGATAATTCGACCTGTTCACACCTTTTGACAAGTACACTCAGGTCATCCTGCAACTGTACGAGTTCATCCTTATCTGCTTCATCTGATGCCAATTCGAAAAGCTCGTGAAGGTCTTTGGCCTCTCGCTGCATTTCTTCCACCGGCTCAATGAGCGATTTAAGCATGCTCAGTTGCGACACTACAGACTGGGCCTCTTCGGAATTGCCCCAGAAGCCCTCTTTGGACATCTGGGCTTCAAGTTTTTGCAGTTGGATTTTTTTGTTGGACAAGTCAAAGCCAGTCCCGGATTTTTTCAATCCGGGCCGACAGTTCTGATATTGCTGATTTTAATTCTGTTGTTTCCATATTACTGATTATTAACCTCTGACTACCTGTTAATTTCTTATGACGGTTGTCCTTATACCACATCTAATTAAGATATGCAATACTCTCTTTCACAATTGAAAGCTAATAATAGCCTGTAAAATAGGATTTGACAGGCGATAACAGGAACTGTTATATTGCCTGGTAATAAACAGATGTCTTATTACTCCAAAGCCGTAAGTGGATTCAATAATTATAAAGAATCCGGTAGGATGCGTAGATGTCTTCTTCGCAATTCATCGGGCATAGAAATGAGGCATTCACATTTGCTTCTAAGGAGAGCAGTTATGAAGTATATCTCTTTAATCGGGGCGTTGGTCATTTTTACCGCTGGTTGCAGTGTGACTCCGACAGATTCTGTGGATGACCAAGAAGCGCAAACCAAAAAAGTGCTTATAGTTACCGGTATCGACCATCCCGCTCACAACTGGCAGCAAACGGCTCCGGCTCTGAGTGATGTTCTCAGAGAAGATATGCGTTTGAAGGTGGATGTGGTCGAGCAGCCGGAGATCCTGGCTTCGGACGAGGTGTACGACTATGATATTATAGTTATCCACTTTATGAACTGGGAAAAGCCCGACCCGGGTCCTGTGGCCAGAGCAAATCTTCAGAAGGCAGTACATGACGGCAAGGGACTGTTCGTACTCCATTTTGGCTGCGGTGCTTTCCAGGGCTGGGCTGAGTTTAGTAATCTCGCAGGTCGTGCATGGGACCCTGACATGAGGGCGCACGACCCCCGCGGACCTTTCAATGTTGATATTGTCAATAAGAATCATCCCATTACCCTGGGATTGGACTCGTTTCAGACGGATGATGAGCTATATACATGTCTTGCCGGCGACAGAGAAATTGATTTGCTTGCGACCGCACGCTCGAAGGTGGACGGCAAAGACTATCCGATGGCATTTGTTTTCAAATACGGCAAAGGTCGGGTATTTCATTGTGCTTTGGGTCATGACGTAAAGTCGATTAACAATCCACCTGCCGCCGAGCTTTTACGGCGGGGTTGTGCTTGGGCGGCCGGGCTGACGCCGGTTTCGGCAAATTTGAACTAATCGATTACAAAACGATTCGAAACTTTTTTTGGGGATAGGTGAGCGATGAAAATCGGATTTCATACGGACGCTTTTAACAGCTCGTATTTCAGTTTTGAAGCCTGCCTTCAGTGGGCTCAGCGAAACAATGTGCATTATATCGAGTGCGGCCTGATTGACGGAGTCAGTTGGATACACGGTCTTGGATATCAGCCGCACGTGGCTCTGTACGAGGACCCGTTACTGCTTCGCCGCAAGATGGAAAGCTACGGCGTGCAATTCTCGCAGGTCGATGCTGCTTTTCCATTGTCGGGAAAGGACGGACCTCTGCGCGGTGTGCCGTATGTTTTGAAGTCCATCCAGTGGGCGAACCTTATTGGCTGTCCGTGCGTTGATACCACCGATGGTATGCACAAGCCCGAAGGTCTGAACGACTCCGAAGCTTTGGATATGATGAAACGAAGCTACGAGCAGATTATCGAAGTTGCCGAGGCGCACAAGATTATTGTCAACATAGAACCGCACGGATACTTCACTACTAAACCGAAGATGATGGAAAAGATGCTGAATTTCTGCGACAGCCCATACCTGCGAATGAATATGGATACGGGCAATACCTTTATAGCCGGTCAGGAGCCGCTTGAGTTTCTTAAAAAGTTTATTGACCGCCTCAGCCACGTGCATATTAAAGATGTCTCCAAATCGTTAGCCGCATCGGTTCGAGGCGAGCAGACCGGTATCGCTGTCAGCCACTGCTCATTGGGTGATGGTGTCAACGCCGAGAATATTCGCCGGTGCCTGAAGCTTTTGAGCGACCACGGCTATAGCGGCGTGCTGAGTATGGAGTGTGAAGGCCGCGGCGGGCCAATGATAGAGCAGTCACTGAAATGGATGCGCAATACACTCAAAGAGTTGAATATCCCGATTGATGGATAGCGCAGCACTCGGCCGAGACAGGTGGATGAGCAATTTGCTATTTAAGCGTATAGAATAAGGGAGCCTCTAAAAATTGCTTTTGTCACGAGAACGAGCGAAATTTTCTCCGGCAAGGCGGAAGGTCAAAATCGCCGCAGGCATAGCCAAAGCTATGTCGAGGACGAATTTTGGCCTGACAACGAAGCTGGAGGAGATTGCAGCCGTTCGCAGTAAAAATGAATTTTTAGAGGTTCCCATAATATTGATTGTAAATAAAAGGAGAAACTTACAATGAAAGTCGGATTTAATATGTTGTTGTGGACCACGCACGTTACTGAAGAGGCTTTTCCACTTCTGGAAGCAATCAAGAAAGTCGGTTATGACGGAGTCGAAATTCCCCTTTTCGAGGGCCGGCCCGAACATTTCGAAAAGGTTGGTAAGGCGATTAAAGATAATGGACTGGCCTGTACGTCCGTGACGGTTATCCCGGACGAAGAGCACAATCCCGTTAGCCCCGACGCAAAGCACCGCCAGGGGGCTGCTCAACACCTCAAATGGGCTATCGACTGTTCGGCAGCTTTGGATTCTGATGTTTTGTGTGGACCTTTCTATCAGCCCTTGGGTGTCTTCACCGGGCAGCCGCCAACCGAAGAGGAAAAGCAGCGTGCCGCTGAGGTGCATCGCCAGGCGGCAGAACTCGCTGTCAAAGTCAATTTGAGTTTGGGTGTGGAATTTCTTAACCGCTTTGAATGTTATTTTCTCAATACAATGGCCGACGCAGCGGATTATGTCAAGCGAGTTGACCATCCTAATTGCGGCGTTCTGTACGATACTTTCCACGCGAACATCGAAGAGAAAGACCCTGTCGGATGCATCAGTCAACATATTGATGCGATTAATCATGTCCACATCAGTGAAAACGACCGCGGTACGCCCGGCAAAGGTCATATTGACTGGCCCGGTACATTCAAGGCTCTGCGCTCAAACGGTTACGACGGATGGCTTGTAATTGAGGCGTTCGGACGGGCACTGCCGGACCTGGCCGCCGCCACACGTGTCTGGAGGGATTTCTTCCCCGACCGCGAGCAGGTTTATACCGAAGGTTTGAAGTTCTTAAAAGAACAATGGAAGGCCGCAGGCTAAACGCTACGGCTTATTTAATTTTTTTGTTTTGGTTCTCATTCTGCCCAAAAGACATTTGTCTTAGGCCGTTTTGGTGCGAGGTGGGTTTCCACGGATTTGTAAAGGAGAAACTATGATGCGTATGAATAATTTAAGGCTCGTTTGGATCGTGTTGTTTGGTCTTTTAGTATTTGTTGTAAGTGATGTTTTTGCTGAAGAGGCCGGTTTTAAGCCAATTTTCGGCGGTAAAACGCTCGACGGCTGGAAATCACCGAATATGAGCTACTGGTCGGTCACCGACGGCGCAATCACCGCTCGCTCTACAGAGCAGAATCCCGTGAAAGCGAATCAATTCCTTACTTGGAAATTGGGCGAGCTTGATGATTTCGAGCTTAAGCTCAAATACCGCATGAGCGGAACACAGGCCGCCAACTCCGGCATTCAGATTCGCAGCAGGGTCGAAGCCGATGGCCACGCCATTGGCTACCAGGCGGACATTGACATGGCGGGTAGATATGCCGGCGCGCTTTACGACGAGCGGGCTCGGGGGATGCTTGCCGAACGCGGGCAGAAAACTATTATCGGCTCCGACGGTAAGATGACCCATAGCCCTCTTGGTGATTCGGATGCCCTCATGAATAATATCAAAAAGGATGACTGGAACGACTACCACATTATTGCTCACGGCAACCGGATTGTTCTTAAACTAAATGGTAAGGTCACGGCGGAAGTAATAGATGGAGACGAGAAGAACGCAGACCGATCAGGTGCGCTGGCGCTGCAATTGCACTCCGGCCCTCCGATGACAGTACAGTTCAAAGACATTCAGCTCAAGAGGTTGAAGATGAATCAAAAGAAAAAGATAGTTCTGATAGCTGGTCCCCCCAGTCACAGTTATGGTACCCACGAGCACAACGCCGGCTGCCTGCTGCTGGCAAAGGCACTGAACGACAATATGCCGAATGTTTATGCCGCGACATATCAGAGCGGCTGGCCAAAGGACCCGACCGCCTTCGATAATGCCGATGCGATTGCAATTTACTGTGACGGCGGCGGCGGACACATTGCCATGCGGCATCTTGAGCAGGTGGACAAGCTTGCGAAAAATAACGTCGGTATCGCCCTCATACACTACGCCGTCGAGCTGCCCAAAGGAAAGCCAGGCAACTACGCCCTCGACTGGATCGGCGGTTACTTTGAAACTTTCTGGTCCGTCAATCCGACATTTGAAGCTGAATTTACTGACATACCGGATCACCCGATAGCCAGAGGTGTAAAGCCCTTTTCTATCCGTGACGAATGGTACTATCACATGCGTTTCAGGGAAAATATGGAAAATGTCACCCCGATACTGACCGCAATCCCGCCGGATAGAACTCACAGAAAAGGAAATGATGCTCATAGTGCCAACCCGATTGTTTACGCGCGGATGGGCAAGCCGGAGCACGTCGCCTGGGTTTACGAACGGCCGGGCGGCGGCCGGGGCTTCGGTTTCACGGGTGGCCACGACCAGATCAACTGGGCGCACAATGACTTCCGAAAGACAGTCCTGAACGGCCTGGTTTGGATTGCCGGCCTCGATGTCCCCGCCGACGGCGTGCCCTCCGAAACGCCCACAATAGAACAGCTCCGAGCCAACATGGACACCCCCGACCCCGGAAGCTGGAACTGGGACCGAATCAGGGAGAAGATTGAAAATTGGAACAGTCGATAACTAAAATACCCCATTTTTAATGCAGTTTACGGGCTCCTTATTTTGAAGCTTGAATTTATCCTCGATATCAGCTCACTTGCTTCCCTGTCGGGGACAAAATAAGGAGCCCTTTTTTTTCTTTCGCTGTGTCATTGCGAGGAGGCCGAAGGCCGACGCGGCAATCTCAATTTTTACAATAAAAACATTTTTACCATTACAAGGAATCCCGATATAATTGGGTTGATGCGGTAACCTTCAATCTTGTCATTGCGAGCGCAGCGCGGCAATCTTCGTTACTAATGTTATAAAATTATTATGAAACAATATTGGATTTACATGATGACTAATCGTAGTAAAACTGTCATCTACACAGGTGTTACTAATGACCTAAGAAGACGAGTCAGGCAGCACAAAGACAAAAAAGGTTGTGAATTTACAAAAAGATATAATATTAATACGTTAGTCTATTATGAATCATTCAGCCGCATCTATGATGCAATAGCCGCAGAGAAAAAAATTAAGTCCGGCTCCAGAGCGAAAAAGACTGCGTTAATAGAAAGCATTAATCCGAATTGGAAAGACTTGTCTATTTAAAATAGATGTCATTGAGAGCACCTCATCTGATTCTCAAAACGTACACAAAAGAAAACACGCAAAAAATGTCATTGCGAAGGAGCGAAGCGACTGCGGCAATCTCAATCTTTACAATATGAAAAACGTCATTCCTGCGAAAGCTCCGAATCCAGAAAATAATCAATTGAAAGAATGTGCCCTCCTTCGTAGGGGCAATCCCGAGTGGTTGCCCTGACTGCCCCGAGCAAAACGAGTCAACACAATAGTTTATCCCCGACGTGAGCTAACTTGCTTTTTTGTCGGGGGTCACCCCAAGCGAAAGAGCCAGCACTGAGCGTAGTCGAACATGAGGGATCTGTTTAAAATAGTTGTCATTGCGAGCGCAGCGCGGCAATCTTCGTTCTTTTTCCCTTTTAACTTTAGTCACTTTAGGCACTTTAGTTCACTTTAGCTCCCTTCGTCCAGTTAGACAAAAACTGTTTTTATCGTTCCTTTGCTATGATTAATCCTTTCTGCGGCAAGTAACGCTAATAATTTTCTGGCATCCGGGTAATTATACCCAACACCAGGAGACACGCCTTCATAAAATCATTGCGAGCGAGCGAAGCGACGTAGTAATCTACTTTTTATAGACTCATTGTCTCCTCAAGGTGTTTCCATTTGATTTTGCGATAGAGCTTCAGTAACCGCTGCCCCAATTTTGGATCTAGCCACTTAATGTAATCTATTTTGCCTCGATAATGCTCGCGGGTTTGAAACTCTCCATCAACTATCTTTTTTCTACTTTGATAATTACTGATAATGCTCATATTCCTGTGTTATCGAGATAGTGATCATTCTATTTTTCACATTTTTGTTGTCAATGGCCAATTTCAAGAATATCTTATCCGGTGTTATCAGTAAAAGCATATAATAACATGTTATCAGGCAGGGAAACTAAATGATTCTCTATAAGTACGTATCATTTGCCAGTGGCTTAGAAATTCTGAACAGTAAAACGATTGGATTCTCAAACCCTTGGGACTTCAATGATCCGTTTGAAATGGTGGGCTGCCACGCCATCCTTCCAAACTCCGCTTTCGCACCATTAGTACTCAGATCAATGATGGAGAGATCAGCCGTCCTCTCGTTGACGCGATCACCACTCAACCCACTTATGTGGGCCCACTACGCTCTGAACCACTCTGGATTTGTCATCGGTTGGGATGCGAATGTTGCAGGCTTTACCGATGAATCGAAAAATGTGATTCCGGCACAATATGGCAACATAATTTATACCGCCACGCGACCGATGCATCCGGAACTCGGAACCACAACACCGATGAAATATGGTGAAGAATATGCATTTCGAGCGGAACTGCTTGAAAAGCTTCAACGCTTTTTCTTGTACAAGGCAATGTGCTGGTCGTACGAAGAGGAAGTGCGCATTGTGAAGTGTGTGTTCGGCGATGATCTCAAAACGATTCCGAGCGGTCCTCTAAAGAAGATTAACGTCGATGGTCGCCCTTTGTTTCTTGCCGAGTTCCCGACTGAAGCGATCAAAGAGATCTATGTGGGCGTCAACAATCAGCTTGTCGATCACGAAGAGTCGGCTACTGTTTTGCAGCCTTGGAAGCATACAGCACAATTATTCGAGTGTCGGTTTGCCCTCAACTCATGGGAATTGTCCACTGTTGAATATGGCGCTAACATGGGGATCAAATCGACGCCGCTATCGCGTCGCGATTGAGCCCCTGCGTTAGAAGTTTCGTAATTGAATCCTCAAGAGATGAGACTGGTCTTTTGAGGATTTCTTTTTTAAAGCTGTTTATACAGGGGTACGAACATTCTGTCCGAATCGTATGACATTCTCTTTGTCTGTTTCATCAACTGAGATTCATAGGCCTCTTACTCATTTTTCCCGCATAGATTGTCCCTTCGCAAAAGCCCACAGAGGCAATCCCGCGTTGTTTCCCAGAAATGCTAAATAACTCGTTACTGCGAGCTTGCCCCTTAGGGGTGAAGCGCGCTAACCTTAAAACCAACCCAAAAACATCAAAAACTCATCATTTTCGACAAAAAACGCTTAAAAACTAAGAAAAACCACCAAAATACAACAAAATCAACCACATTCTTGCCCAAAATCCCCCTAAATGTGCTGCCTGCGGTTCACACTAATTTTAATCACTCCGGCACTTTGTGCCTGCGTGATAATTCCGGGGAGATAATTCCGGAATTCCGGGGACACCATACTTAATTCCAGCCGATGCCTGCGTTACAAAACTCACGAATAACTCACGACAACTGCTATTTTATCCAAATCCATAACCATTCCGCAATTTCGCCATTTCCCAAAGAATTCCGGTTTTTCTGCAAATCTTTCTCAAAAACTAAGGAATACCACCAAAAATCAACAAAATCAACCATATTCTTACCCAAAATCCCTATTAATCTCTAATTCCTAATTCTCTAATACTCTTGAGTTTATCCAGCTTTAGACGGGCTAAATCCTCTTTTCCCTTTTGCCTTATTACTTTGTACTTGGTGTGTTTTTTACACCCATTTTTCGTTAAAAAACGCTCACTGTTAAAAACAAAAATAAAATATTTCAAAAATTTTTATCTCCTTTCATAACAACAATTTACGAACATCAGGTACACAGTGGGGAGTCTTGGAGATTAAAATCGAATTCTCTTGATTTTCGGCAAAAATAGGGTATAATACGCATATGTTAGCCAGATGGCTAACGAAAGACGCTAGAAAGCGAAGTTACAGGCCAGAAAGCCAAGTCAAACATGTCCCCGATTGTCGTAATCGGGGATTAGCAAACCAACAATCGTAAATAGTCAATTGTAAATATTAAATCATAAGTGCTGCACACTCATCTAATTATAGAGGCAGTGCCTTGCCCCGTTAGAGTGCCTTATACTCTAATGGGGTTTTTCTGCC
>JACKQG010000558.1_pt1 | contig 54320 bp, 32 predicted proteins | sample 8237621 | NCBI WGS metagenome assembly JACKQG01 (sample SAMN15677084, study PRJNA649215) | marine metagenome | biome: marine; feature: Black Sea; material: saline water; isolation source: suspended particulate matter (SPM) from the Black Sea western gyre | collected 2013-06-09/2013-06-10 | depth... | reverse complement strand
TTCATCGACGGCATGACGCTGGATGAGTTCCTGAGCGGCGATCGATTGACCTTTAAGGAGACAGCGGAATTGGCAGCGCAAATGGCCGATGCGTTGGGCTACGCTCATGGCGAAGGAGTGGTTCACCGCGACGTCAAACCCAGCAACATCTTGATCGACCGGACCGGCAAGCCCTACTTGACCGATTTCGGCCTGGCGCACCGCGATGAAGAGGGGGGGCATGTCACGTTGTCGGGAGAGCTGTTGGGGACGCCGGCGTATATGTCGCCCGAACAGGCCGGCGGAGAGTCGCGGAACGCAGACGGCCGAAGCGATCTATTCAGCTTGGGGGTGGTCTTGTACAGACTGCTGACCGGCGAGTTGCCGTTTCGCGGCAGGGGCCACATGCTGCTGTCCCAGATTCAAAACGACGAACCGCCACCGCCCCGACGACTGAACGATCAAGTTCCCCGCGATCTGGAGACGATTTGTCTGAAATGCTTGGAAAAGGAACCGCGAAACCGCTATCCCACCGGTCAAGACCTCCACGACGATTTGCGTCGCTATCTGCGCCGCGAACCGATTCAGGCACGCCCGATCGGGAAGACGACTCGCGCCTGGCGCTGGTGCATGAGAAATCCGTTGGTGACGAGTTTCGTCGTCGTCACTACGGTCCTGCTGGCTGCCCTTATTGTTGTTTTATGTTTGTATGTCTCCGCGGTCCGTGAAGCCGAAAGAATCGTAAAGGACATAGACAAAACACAACGAGAAATCCGTAACACTAAACGCGAAATCGCGAAGGCCAGATCCACTGAAGAGATCATGGGCGCATTAACCCTCGAACAAACTACTGACAGCCTACCCGTGGAAGTGCCGGACTTGGAGAAACTGGCAAATAAGAAGATTCCGTGGCTACTCGAGCAACTCCAGTGTCCTTTCCCCCTCGTTCGCGCGGGGGCTGCAGAAGCTCTGGGCGAATTTGGTCGCTATGGCAAGCGTGCTATCGCCGCCCTTGAAAATGCAAGAGACGATGATATGGAGGATCCGGAGGTTCGAGAGGCCGCAAAAGAGGCTCTCGAGAACATTCAAACTGACGCAGCTATCCAATGAGATCTCCACCTCGGTTGCTTCCGGACATCGCTTGCGGCGTTGACCGGGTCCCGACACAGAAATCTGTTTCTTTTGCCGAAGAACAAGAATGCCTGGACTGTATCAGGCGCGAGAACCGACTTCAGGTTACATTTGTCTCATGATCACCAAACGATTTGTTCTCATCCTCTTGATGCTCGTCGGTTTGCCGGTAACCACCGGCAGGAATGCTGGTGCGCAACAACCGCCTAACCGTGAGTACATCATCAAGGCGGCGCTCCTCAAGCATTTTGGAAATCCCGCTTATGTGCGGTGGCCAGCAGACGCGATCGAAGGCGAGGTGTTCCACATCGGGGTGCTTGGCAACGACCCGTTTGGGACGGATTTGATACGCAGGCTCGAACGGCAACAAACCGCCAACGGGAACGCAATCCGGGTACATCTTCTCGGCGACTCCGAAAACTCCATCCCACCCGATCAAGAACTTCACTTGCTGTTCATTTCGAAGACGCCTCAAAGGACGTTGGAGCGAAGACTCACCCAAGCCAGAAGGCTGACAGGTCCGATTCTGATTGTTGGCGACAGGCAGGGTCTCGCCCAGGAGGGAAGAGCGGCGATCAGCTTCTACATCGAGTCAAATCGCGTTCGATTTGAAGTGAACCCGCGCGTGGCGAGAAACGGGCTGAGGATAACCGCGGACCTGTTGAGGCTGGCAGGGAGAGTTTACCAAAGGTAATCGCTCAGCAGCAACTGAACCGCCTCAACGGGCACAACCATTCACATCAGGCCTCCCCCACTTTGAGGCGACGGGGTGGGTTCATGGCAGCACCCTGTTTCCGCTGACGATCGCAGATGAGTTCGCCAGCCGGTTTCTCCCCTGCGCTTGTCCGCAAGTCTTCCCCAGTTTCACGAGTTTAGCCAGCGCCGGGACGCGACAAACGCTTTTCGCTGCATTCACTCAACCTACTCGTTACTTTCTGCCGATTCCGAAAAAGTGGCACATTCTTAATAACCATACCGCGCAAGAGAACTTCGCTTGCCCTGCCAATGGCTCAGGAGATCGCAGTCGTAGTGCTTCCATGGCCAGCGGCATAGGTCCAATTGCGGGTGAGGGTAGTGAAAATGATCCGAAATGCGTCGCGCCGGTTCTCGCCGCTAGCATCAGTTTCAGTTTGGGCGATGGCTGTCTTCTTGATGCTAGCATCTACGGTGTCGGCTGGCGAACTAGAGGCGGTGAGGCATTCGGACATACCCGCGTCAGAGACGACCGGGGCATCGGTAACAATCGTGGATCGCCAGGAGCGAGGCACTCAGGATGAGGCAGAGCGAGATCCGTACGGTATTTTGGGAGGGGATATTGGGGATGCTCTCAATGAACCTGTCGACCCCAACCCGCAACCTGTCACCACCCCCGGCCGGCAGCCCAGCACGGTGGGTCGTTCACCGGCCGCGGTGTTCGTGATCACTCAAGAGATGATTCGTCGCTCTGGAGCGCGGAGCGTACCGGAACTGTTCCGCTTGGTTCCGGGACTCCATGTGGCGCGGATCGACGCGAACAAATGGAGCATTAGTTCCCGAGGCTTCAGCAGCCGCTTTGCGAGAAAACTGCTGGTGCAAATCGACGGGCGAATGGTTTACTCGCCGCTGTTCGGTGGCACTCTCTGGGACGTGCAAGATCTGCTGCTGGACGATATCGAGCGGATCGAGGTGATTCGCGGGCCCGGCGCTACGGTCTGGGGTGCCAATGCCGTCAACGGCATCATCAACGTCATCACCAAGAGCGCCCAGGACACGCACGGCGTGTACGCTCGGGGCGGAGGCGGCACCGAGGAACGAGGCTTCGCCGGCGCGCGAGTCGGCGGCGTTACCGACAACTGCGTCCACTGGCGCGTTTCCGGAAAGTGGTTCGAGCGTGACCGTCAATTCGAGCCGACGGGCCGGGAGTTTGACGATTGGCGACAAGGCCGCGTGGGGGCTCGCGCCGACTGGAAGCCGAACGACTGCGATGCGTACACCCTCCAGGGCGATTTCTACACGGGCGTCAATGGAAACGCCTTCGACCAACCGCCCTTCGGTTTCAGGGCAGCCGACGAACCGGTCGCAGGCGGCAACGTACTGGCGCGCTGGACGCGCACGTTTCGCGAGAATTCGGACATGTCGCTGCAAATCTATTACGATCGCACCGACCGTCGCTCGTTCAACTTCGACCAGAACATCAACATTTTCGACGTCGATTTCCAGCACCGCTTTCCCTGGAACTGTTACCACAAAGTCATCTGGGGACTGGGCTACCGTAGTATCTGGGACAACTTGCCGACAACCGCCTTGCCGGCTCAGTTTGCGACCGTTCCCGTAAGTCGCACGACGCAATTGGTGTCGGCTTTCATCCAGGACGAAATCGAGCTTGTTGACGATGCGCTTTATTTCACCCTCGGAACGAAACTCTCGCACAACACGTATACGGATTTCGAAATCCAACCGACCGCGCGGATCCTGTGGCTGCCCGACGATCGCAGTGCAGCCTGGGGAGCCGTTTCCCGCGCGGTACGCACTCCGTCCCGCATGGAAAACGACGGACGGATCGTGTTTGACGAGCTAGCACCGCCCGGCTCAGGGATTCCACTGACGATATTGGGATCGCCGGACCTGGCGGCCGAAGAGACGATGGCCTACGAGATTGGGTATCGGCGGCAACCGGCCAATTGGTTCTCCTGGGACTTGGCCCTGTTTTACAGCGTCGATCAAGGCGTGACGAACTTCAGGCCCATCTTGCCCCCGGCGGCCCCACCCACGTTCGAGTTCTTCAACGGAGGACGCAGCCACGGCTACGGGATCGAGATTGCCGCCGAGGTGGATATGACCCCTTGCTGGAAGATCTCGGCCTGGTACTCGTTTCTGCGAAAGCAGTTTGAAACGCACCCGAGTGCCATGGTCGCTAGCGACCTGATGGAACGCGGCGATCCAACTAACCAGGCGTTCCTGATGTCGTCATGGGATTTGGGCTGTGAGGTGGAATTCGACGTGTTGGCCCGCTATGTCGACAACATACCCTCGCTCGGCGTGCCCCATTACATTTCTTTGGACACTCGCGTGGCATGGCACCCCAACCGCAACACGGAAATTTCCGTTGTCGGACAGAACCTGCTCGACTCGCATCACCCGGAATACGCCACCAGCATCTTTGCGGGCGAAGTCCCCACCGAAGCACAGCGAGGTGTCTACGGCATGCTGACTTGGGCGTATTGACAGGGCGCAGGAGCGAGTTTGTACTTGGATTCGCAAGAATTCATGAGCCGAAATGCACCTGAACTCGTGCCAACTGAATTCATGCGAATTCAGCTACCGCGGCGACCGCCATAGAATTTGGCCACACACTGGTCAGCATATCGGTATGTGTTCGTCAAACCGATGGATCAACGTCTATCGGATCTCGGATGCCACCACGCGATTTCGGCCGGAGCGTTTGGCCTCGTACAGATTGGCGTCCGCTGCCGAGATGATCTCCGCAGAATCGGCTTGCGCTTCGGGCGAAACCGTGGCTACGCCCACGCTGACGGTTACCCCAAAGATCTTCCCGGACCCATCGAGCGCTTCGACGGTCTGCTTTTCGATACAGGCCCTGATCCGTTCGCCCAAGGATCGTCCGCCCTCGAAGTCGGTTCCCTGTGCGATAACCGCGAACTCCTCGCCGCCGTATCTGGCCAGTACGTCCTCGGTTCGGATTATGCCCCGCACGGCTTGTGTCACCGTGACAAGGACCTGGTCCCCCGTGCGGTGACCATAGGTGTCGTTGACGCGTTTGAAAAAGTCGATGTCGAAGATCGCCAGTGTGCAGGGAATCTGTTGACGCTTGGCAAATGAACGATCAGCGACGAGCTTTTGGTCAAAGTACCGGCGGTTGTACGTCCCTGTCAGCCCATCTTTGGTGGACGACTCGTAGATCAGTTGTTGGTACTGCTGCTCCAATTCATCTTGAAAACCGAACTTGAGAATCGTACGCCGCCCGATCAACACTTTGTTGCCGTCGGCCAGGCGGGCGTCCTGGATCTGTACGCCTCCGACGAAAGTCCCGTTGGTGCTGCCCAAATCGCGAATCGCCACGCAGTTCGTCTCTTCACGACACACCTCCGCGTGAAACCTCGACACTCCGTCATCGCGCAAGACCACGTCACACTCGGGATCGCGGCCCATGGTGACCGTGGCTTCGTCCAACGGAATGATACGGCCCACGTCGAGGCCGCCGATAACGATAAAGCACGCCTGCCCCCGCGTGGCCTGCCGCATTCGCTCGGTGATCACCGAGCTGTCGATTGGCAGAGTCCGCTGAAACGGCTTTTTGCGATTGCTCGACATGGTCCTCTTTCCCAAGAAACCAGAACTTCATTAACAGATCGGCTGAGCAGTCGGCGGGGCTGGCCGTTTCTTGCTGATCGGAGCCTCGTCTTCTGAACGCCCTAATGGTAGTTCCAGTGTAAACGTTGCTCCCCGTCCCGGCCCATCGCTGCGAACGCTCAGCGTCCCTCCAAGCTCCTTTGCGGCCAGCGCGCTGCAGTGCAGACCGAAACCGTGTCCGTGCTTTTTCGTCGTGAAACCGTGCTGGAAGATCCGGCTTAGGTTCTCACCGGTGATCCCGACACCGTTGTCCAACACCTCGACCTTCACGCGATCTACGTCTGACGAGCCAATGCGTATCGTCAATCGCTTGTCGCCTCGTGCGGAGTCGCTCAAGGCGTACTTGGCGTTGCTGATCAGGTTCACCAGGATTTGCAGGACCTTGTGTCTGTCGGTCGTGACCGGGGGAATTGCTGTGTAATCGCGATTCAAAACGACGCCATGGCGGAACAGTCCGGCATCGTTGATTTTCAATGCGCTGTCGACAGTGTCTGCAAGATCGATTCGCTCCACCACGCCAGCAACATTGGCGAACGACTGTTGCAGGCTGACGATTTCTTTGATGTGATCGACGTTCCGGATCAAGCAACCGAGTTCTTCGAGCACGGCGTCACGTTCGCCCACGAGTCTCTCGGCCAGTTGGCTCAGGTAGGCCGGCAGTTGCTTGCCCCGGTAGTCGGACGTGATAAACGTGGCTAGGTCGTCGGCATGCTCCTCGATCAGCTCGCTAGCTTTCGCCAAACCGATCACCCGGCTATTTTTCACTTTCTCGGCCATCAGGTTGGCCGAGACATTGACGCTGTTCAGCACGTTGCCGACGTTGTGCAGCACGCCCGTCGCCACCTCGGCCATCCCGGCCTGACGCGAGCTGTCGATCAGTCGCCTGTTCAACTCAGCAAGTTCTCTTTCGGCCCGTTTGCGTTCGGTAAGGATTGCTGTCTGGTAGAGGCAGAAACCCACGAGCGGCACAGCGTAACCTAGAACTTTGTAAACGTGGGCAATGTCGAAGAAAGGATCGGACAGTTGTTTGGAAAATGACATGAAGACTTGCCCGACCACGTTGGTGGCGATGGACAGCGCAATCCACCAAGTCAACATGTCGCGTCTCTGGCAGTACTCCCAAAGAAACATCGCCAATGCAAGTACCAGCACGATTGCCGACAAGAGGTCCACGGGGCGGGAAATAAAACGGTCAGGGAAAATGAACTTGGGCAGCGGGACATGGAAGGCCGCAATCGTTACTGCGGCGCTGACGAGTAACACCGCGATCGAGACCCATTTCGTTTCGCGCTGCGGATTGGGGCTTTCTCCAAGCAGCAACTTCACGCAGGGTGCCGACAGCAGAATCAACCCCATGCAAAGCCGCCCGGCGACGTAGGTTCCCGGTATGAACTGCGCAAGGCTGGAGGATGGCGCCCCCGTCAACTGTTGGTACGCCTCGAATGCTAGTAGACCGTGAACGAAATCCTCTGCGGCATTCACGAAGAAAGCCAGGCCGATCAGTAGATGAAGTCGGTTCCCAAGGGCGTAAAAGCGAGCGACCAGGGAAAACCCGGCGATCAGGCCCAGCAGCGCAGCGGTCGTCTCGATTGTCGCGTGCACGTCCGCCGACCCACGGTATGTCGAGCCCGCTAATAGAGGATAAAGCGAACTCAGTAGCACGATCACAAGGGCCAGGACAGCCAAACGGGTGTACATCTGCGCGGAGGACTGCTGGAGATTGCCGTCCCACGACGTCTCAGCCAGATGCCTGACAGCGTGGGCAACTTCTCTTGATTTGGCGTTCTCCCCTGCCCATGTGGCCATGAACGAGACTCTCTACATTGATGCAATGAAACGAACCGGCGGTCAGCGATGTCGCGAGCTGTAGAATCGGGCGGGACGTTGATACTACGGACGAGTTCTATCGCCTAAACAAATATGGCTTGCGGAAGAGAGGCACCAAATGCGAAAACTCCGTGTGCCTGGTGACATTGTGACCTGTGGCCTACGCCACGGACTCCTCAGCGTGCGGAGATGTCGCACTGACGGGGACGCATCGCGCCAATGGTCTGGTACCGGACTAGAGCAACCGGCTACCGGGAAAGCGGAGGTGACGACCGTTCGGGAACGAGTCGGCCAGACTCCGTCTCGTTCTCGATCCGTTCAGCATCAGGTGCCCTTGGGCCGAGAACGTCACACTACGGGCGCGGCTCGGACATCCGTTTCTGGACTTCCTCGGGGTACATCCGATGGGCCAGCGACTTCTCGGGGATGGACCTGTATAGCTCCGGGCGGCGACCAGCCAGAAGCACCGAGCGAAACCCCGACCTCTTCTCGGGAATGGTCTTTGGATAGTAGCCGGCCAGGTAGCCTCTTTGACCGGCGCGGCCGGGCGTGTCCGATCGGGCAAACCAGATCGGGCTGGCGTCCAAGTCGATGTCGGCCGTGCAAACGCTGTCGCACCAGTAACGCGAAGCCGCCAGGATGTAACCGTACGGGTCCAGTACGTAGCTGCGCTGGCTGATTTCGGACATGGGTAAATGGGCGACGGCCATCCAGACGCCGTTGTCGATCGCCCGAGCTTGCTGCATCCACAGATTGAACTGCCCCGATGGTCCCCACGACTGCGAGGGGCAGAAGATGATTTCCGCTCCTTGGATCGCCAACGCGCGGCTGATCTCCTGCGAGTAGATGTCGCCGCAGATAATAATGCCGATGATGCCGAAGTCGGTTTTGAAAACGGGCAACTCGACGCTGTCGCCGTACTGCGAGATGCGGTACTTGCCGACGACCTTTCCGGTGCGGTCCCAAAGGTACGCCCACGACGCGCGGCCGCCGTGACCGTAAGGGATCTGAGGGTCTCGCAGCCCGCCGATGATCACGTAGCTTTTGTACTTTCGAGCTTTCTCGGCGACCAGAGCCAACGTCTTCTTTCCGTTCTCGTCGTCGGTGTCCAGGCCGAACTCGGTCATGAGGATCACGTCCGGATCACGCGCGCCGGCCTCGTCCAGGATCTTGGCGAATTCCGAATCGGGGCGAGGATTCGGACCGTGCCCGGATTCCACCGTCGCAATGCTCACCCGTATCCGCCGCTTCGAGCCTTTGAAGACGGACGGTTTGAGTTCCGGGTCGGCGAGGTAGTGGAACAGTTTGCGGTCTTCTTTGAACGTCAAATGATAGATGTCTTTCGCGCGGGCGAGGTCCACTTGGGCGACTGCCACGCTTGGTCGGATGCCCGTATCTGCGACGATGATTCCCGAACGATTGATCACGTAGCCACGCCCCAAGGGCTCGCCCGTGTAAGCCGGATGGTTGCTGCACAGATAGGGCAACTGGCCAGCGTAATCCGAGCAGACGATGGTGACGTGATCGTCCAGCGCACGCACGCGCATGGTGGTCTCCAGCGGAAACGCTTGTGGGACCGGCTCGACGCCCAGCGAAACCAGGATCAGCTCCGCACCCTCAAGCGCCATCACTAGTGGGATTTCGGGCCAGTAATGATCGGTGCCGATCATCAGGCCGATTTTGCCCAACGGCGTATCAAACACGGGCAGCGTGTCGCCCAGGGCAATGTCCTCGTCGGGCAGTCGGTGTGATTTGCGGTATTTGCCGATCAATTTGCCTTCGGGCCCAAGAAGATACGAGGTCGAATAGAGCTTGTTACCATCCTTTTCTTTCAAGTTGGCCACCACATACATCTTTCGTTCGGCTGCTGCTTGGGCGATCGTGTCCAGCGCGGCCTTGGCCGACGCGCCGCAGTCTGTCGGGACGCAGTCCTGCGGCAGGCAGACAATCTCGGCCCGCTGCGCCGCGGCCTGATCCAGGATCTCCAACACGTGCGTGAGGCTGCGGTCTTTCGCAGCCCAGGACTGCGACACCGCGCAAATGCGAGTTTCCTTCGCCAACGCGGCTGTCTCGACGTGCGTAAGCAGTGTCATTCCCAACAGTAGTATCAACCTGACTGGTGCTTGAATTGTCTGGCTCATCACGGCACGGTCCTCCTCATATTTGGGGCGTTTTGAAGTTCCCGTTTCAATTCACTCCCACTATCATAGCGAGCAGAATCACGTGGATGTACTTCTGGACCACGTTCTTGGAGCGTAGAATAGCAACTGACAATAAGCCAGTGTCGTTTAACCGCAAGCCGGAGGCGTGCGCGTCTTCGCCGAACGCGCGCACGCCTCCGGCTTGCGGTTAAACGATCCAGCCACAAGAACTCCGGAAGGACCGTCATGATCGCCAAGAGAACCTATCTGGTTGCCCCGTCGACGCTGGCAATAGTCGTGGCGGTCTTCCTTGCCCATGGCCGACTAGCCGCCGCGCCGCCAATCGGTGACGCTTTCGATGACTGTCACCCGACAAGCCTCATTCGCCAGTTCGTGCCTGAGGCGGCGGACCAGCCGACTGGCGGTTCGAGCGTTGAGTACACCACGCGTCGTCTGGGCGACCTTGATGCGCTGTTGGTCGAACCAAAACTCAAGAACGCCGGCGCTCCGCCCGATTTGCCCGACGAGATCGTCGTGGCCGATTGGACCTTCCGCATCGGCGGCACGCGCGACGCCGGCTACGCGCGACTGACGCATCGCAACGACGTCTGGTACGACTCGACCTTTTGGCAAGGCAACGAGAATTGGTTGCGAGTGGGCAAGGATTGGCACCATCCGGGTGACCGCGGGCCGTCGATCCGGCGATTCGCCGTGCCCAAAGATGGAAAGATTACCGTCACCGGGCGCGTCTACAAAGACCATCAGGACGGCGATGGCGTGAAAGTGATGATTCGCCACAACGAGGAAACCGTTTGGCAGCACGAGTTGGAAGGCAAAGACGGAGAAGGCGTCGATCCGAACCTGACGCTCGAGGTTCACGCCGGCGATGCGATCCGGTTCGTCGTTCACAAACGCGTAGCGATCTTCTGCGACACGACGCACTGGGACCCGGTGATCACGTATGCGGACGGCCAGCGGTTTCAGGCCTCGGCTGGCTTCTCGAAGAAGCGGCAGGGCGATGGCGGCTGGTTGTACGAGATGGAAGCCGACGCCTCGGTTGCCTCGGGCACGACGCGGCTCGTTTGGTTCGACGGGGACTTCGCGTTGATGTCCGATCCCTTGCTGCCGTCTAAGCCGATAAGCCTCTCCCACGCCGATGCCCAACCCTGCTTGCTGCTGGCCGACGCCGACGACGCATCCGGCGTGCTGATCGTGCCTGATGGTCGACAGCCGTGGCAATTTGATTGTGCCCGAACGGCCGATGGTCGGCTGACAGTGAAGTTGCGGGGCAAGATCGCGGCCGGAGAAGCTCGACCGCTGCCTGCTTTCCTGGTCGGCGCGTACGATGGTCGCGTAGCGGCCGGGATGCAGATGCTTCAACAGTGGATCGCTTCAGACCAAGACGAGTTGCCCATCGTCGCGTTGCGAAAGCGACTTGATACGCTCGGCGTTCCGGAGTTGGACTTGTGGGCAATGGTCCAGGAAGACTGGCGGCAGCAGGACCGTACCGAGGCCGATAATCATCAGTCGTACGGAGACGCCATCGCAAAGCACGTCGAGAGTACCAAGTTGCTGATCGCTCATCTGCAAGCGGCACGCAGGGCAAGTTTTCTGATCGACGAGGCACGGCAACTCGACGAGTTGGCAGCACGGGCAGCCAGCGAGGAATCGCCCAGGAGCGTCTATTTGAAGCTGCGGTTACTGAAGCGTCGGATAGCCTTGACCAACCCGCTGATGGACTTCGGCCAACTGCTGTTCTGTAAACGAGTTCCCACTTCGTACAGTCACTTGGTAATGCAATACTACGGTTGGCGGGCGCGGCCGGGCGGAGGGCTGTTTGTGCTGGAGCATCCCGGATACTCGCTCCGCTGCCGCGATATTCTGGGCGGCAAACTCGAAACGGGCAACGTGCTCGAACCGCGATTGTCCTACGACGCGCGGCGAATTGTGTTTTCTTACGTCGACTGTCCCGATGGGCCGCTCGATCCTGCCAAGGTCAGTAACGACGATCCTTCCGACAGCAACTTCTACCACATCTACGAAGCGGGCGTTGACGGCGCCGGCCCGGTGCAACTGAGCGATGCGCCGTTCGACGACATGATGCCCTGTTACCTTCCGGACGGCGGGATCGCCTTTGTGTCGACGCGGCGCAAGGGCTACGCGCGATGCTTCGGCGGTCAGTTCAGCACTCGGTGGGACGTCTACACGCTGCACCGCATGGACAGCGACGGAGGAAATGTCCGCACGCTTTCCTACCACGACACGAACGAGTGGTTCCCCACTGTTTCCAATACGGGCCACGTCCTGTACGCACGGTGGGACTACATCGACCGCGACGCGGTGACGCACCAGAATCTGTGGGCCTCTCGGGCCGACGGCACCAACCCGATCGCCGTGTGGGGCAACGCCACGTCCAAGCCGCACTGTACTTTCCAACCGCAGCCCATTCCCGGCAGCAATAAGATTATCTTCACCGCGTCGGCGCACCACTCGATCGCCGCCGGGCCGATTACGATTGTCGATCCCAGCGTGGCCGCTGATGGCGAGGAGGCACTCGAGCGGATCACCCCCGAGATTCCTTTCCCCGAGGCCGAGAGCCGTGACATTCGCGAGTATTACACCGCGCCGTGGCCGCTGTCCGAGGATTTCTACTTAGTCGGCTACAGCCCCTACCCGCTGGTTTGGGAGCCGGGTGCGAATCCGGCCAATGCGTTGGGGATCTACCTGTTGGACCGTTGGGGCAACCGCGAGTTGATTTATCGCGACCCGAGAATCGGCAGCACCAACCCGTGTCCGCTTAGGCCGCGGCCGATGCCGCCAGCGTTGCCAAGTGACGTGCCGGAGGATGTGGCACCCATAGGCGAGATGGTTGTAAGCGACGTCTATGAGGGTCTAGGTGACGTGCCGCGCGGGCACATCAAGCAGTTGCGGATCGTCCAGATTCTCCCCAAGACGACCAACATCGCGAACAGCCCGCCCATCGGTATGGCACGCGAAGAGAACAGCCGGGCCGCATTGGGGACCGTACCGGTCGAGCCGGACGGATCAGCGCGGTTCCTTGTTCCGGCTGGCAAGACGCTCCTGTTTCAGGCGCTGGACAAGGATGGCTTCGCGTACCAGACCATGCGTTCGGCCACCTACGTCCAGCCGGGCGAGCGAGTCTCCTGCGTCGGCTGTCACGAACACAAGATGACCACACCGATTCGTACATGTGCCGACCTGATGGCGCTGGCACGGTCGCCATCGCGAATTGATCCGGGACCCTGGGGCGGCCGCCCCTTCAGCTACGTCGAAGTCGTGCAACCGGTGCTGGACAAACATTGCGTGAGCTGCCACGGCGACGAAAAGACCGAAGCGGACATCGCGCTGACCGGCGAGCCGTTCGAAATGTATAGCCGCTCGTACGTCACGCTGATGCAGGATGAAGAAGCATTCTGGCACGCCGGCACGAATCCAGAGAACGCAGCCAAGTTTCTGGTACCACGCTACGGCGGCCGGAACCAAGTCCAAACGACTCCGCCCGGCGGAATGTACGGTGCGCGAGGCAGCCGGCTGATCAAGCTGCTCGAAGAAGGGCACGAGGACGTGAAACTCGACGCTGACGAAATGAAGCGTCTAGCCCTCTGGATCGACCTGAACGCCATCTTCTACGGAGTCTACTTGCCCGAAGAGCAAGCCCGCCAACTCCGCGGTGAGCTCGTAGGTATGCCAGAGGTTCAATAGCGCCTGGCCAGTGTCATTCCGATGCGATTCTAGACGCCGAAGTTTCGGGTGATACAATGGGCGGCACGATTCCATCATGAACCGCGGAAAACGGACGGAAATAGATGGCCGTCGGGCGAATCGCCGACCCGTCCTACCTTTCACGCACGGAGAGGCCACGTGGACAATCCTAATTCACTGGTTATCAAGAACGGCAACGTGCTATTGCCCAGCGGGGATCTGGTCTCCCGCGATGTGCTTGTCGAAGACGAGCGGATCCGCAATCTTGGATCTGATCTTGAGGCCCAAACGCAAATCGATGCGGCGGGCGGCTACGTCTTGCCGGGGCTTATCGACCTACACACGATTGGCATTCACACCGAATCTGCCGAAAAGGGGGACTTGGCCGAGTACGCCAAGATCGAGGCGTCGCATGGGGCCACGACCTTTTACCCGACCCTGTTTTGTTCGCCTGGGGACAATGCCGCGCACATGGAACGGCACCGCCGCGAGACGGATGATCTGCGTCGGGTGCCGCAGGTTGGAGGCTTTCGGCTGGAGTCCCCGTACCTGGCCATAGCTAGCGGTGGTTCGGAGAATTCGCTCGCCCCGATCAGCCCGGAGACAACGCAGATGTTGTTGGCGGCCGGCGGCGGGCACATCAAAATCTGGGACATCTCGCCGGAATTGGAGGGGGCACCCGACGCCATTCGGCAACTGTCCGACGCGGGTGTCGTCTGCAGCATCGCCCATACGCGGGCAACGATCCAGCAGGGCCGCGATGCGGTGGACGCCGGAGCCAGGTTGGTCACGCATCTGTTCGACGTCTTCTTCTACATGCCCGAAAGGAAGGACCCGGACCCGGACATCTATGCCCCTGGGCTGATCGACTATTTGCTGATCGAAGATCGACTCACGTGTGAGATCATCGGCGACGGCACGCATGTGGACCCGATGCTTGTGGAAAAGGCGTTCCGCTGCAAGCCGCCCGACAAATTCGCTTTCACCACCGACAGCAATTACGGCGCGGGGTTGCCGCCAGGACAACACGCGCCGCCCGGCGATTGGGGCAACATTTTGATTCGGGACCCCAATGACGGCGTGCGGTTGGTGGATCGAGAAATGATGCTGGCGGGCAGTGCGCTAACGCCCATCAATGGCTTTCGCAACGTCATTCGGATGTTCAACAAGGACATTGCCACGGCCAGCCACGTTTGGTCGAGAAATCCGGCACGATTGATGGGATTGAACAAAGGAGAGATCGCGATCGACAAGGACGCGGATCTGATTGTCTTGGATGAAAACTTGGACCTGCTGTACACGATTGCAGCCGGCAGAATAGTATATGGAACATAGATAGTAGGACGGGTCTCCCGACCCGTCTCCATACCGGACGGGTCGGGAGACCCGTCCTACATCGGTGCGGCCCTGCCGCGCTATGAGAACTAGGGAGAAAGACATGGCAGAGAAACTAGCCATCGCTGGTGGAACACCGATCTTGCAACGCAGCGACTACAAAAACTGGCCGGTCATCACCGATGACGACCGCAAGTTTGTCAACGAAGTCTTGGACAGCGGCATCGTGGCCGGCGGTACGGCGCCTCAAGTCGTTGCCCTCGAAAAGGAATGGGCCGAGTTCACCGGTGCCAAGCACTGCCTGACAACGTGCAGCGGCACGGCGGCGCTGCACATGGGTCTGGCGGCCATCGACGTTGGACCGGGTGACGAGGTGCTGGTGCCGTCCTACACCTTTCTGGCCACGGCATCCTGTATTATCCACCAGATGGCCATCCCGGTGTTCGTCGATATCGACCTGAAGACCTACACGATGGACCCGACCAAGATCGAAGCGGCCATCACCGAGCGGACCAAGGCCATCATGCCCGTTCACATTCAGGGCTGCCCGGCCGACATGGGTCCGATCATGGAGATTGCCAAGAAACACAACCTGCACGTCATCGAAGATGCCTGCCAGGCACACGGGGCCATGTACAAGGGCCAAATGTGTGGCACCATCGGAATCGTGGGGGCATTCAGCCTGAACAACCTGAAGAACCTATGTGGCGGCGAAGGCGGGTTGTTCGTCACTAACGACGAAGACGTGGTGAAGAAGGGCGACTTGGTCCGCTACTTCGGCGACGAGTGCGACGAGAAGACTCTACGGCAGAAGTACAATTCGTCGATTCTCGGCTACATGTACCGGAACCAGGAATTGCCGGCAGCGCTGGCTCGCGGCCAGCTCAAACACCTGAACGAACTGAACGACACGCGCATCCGCAATTCCGAATACCTCAGCCGCGAACTAGGCAAGATTCCGGGCGTCATCCCTCCCGCCTGTCCCACCGACTGCAAACACGTGTACTGGTTCTACGCAGTCCGCTTCGACCCGCAAGCGGCCGGCATCGACGCGGATCCCCGCCGATTCCGGATCGCTGTGGAAAAGGCCCTTGCCAAAGAAGGCGTGTTGGTCGGGCAGTGGCAAGTCATGCCGACGCTGGCCCAAGATGTTTTCCAGAGTATGCTCGGCGTGGGTGACCGGTATCCGTGGGCAATCAACGAGGCGAAGGGGATCACCTACAAGTACGATGTGAACGACTTCCCGGTGGCGCAGGCATACTGCGACTCGTACACGAACGTGCATTCCATCCATCCGCCCAACGGCTTGGAGTTGAACGAAAAGGTCGTCGCCGGTTTCCAGAAAGTGTTCGGCAACCTCGGCGAAGTCATGGACCATGCCGACGACGACGTCAAACCCGGCTTCGACGGCGCGCTGTACGGCGTTGGATAATCTGGAGGAGAAGGAGCCACGGAACGAACACGAATGAAACACAGATAAGGTGATGTCAGATGGCGCTAATGCATGAGGACATCACTAAGGAGATCATCGGAGCCTCATTCGAGGTTCATCGTGTATTGGGTTATGGCTTTCTGGAGAAGGTCTACCAGAGAGCCATGCAAGTTGAATTGATCAAGCGTGGCCTGAAAGCGGAACTCGAGCACAAGATCACCGTGCGGTACAAGGGCGCTGTGGTCGGCGAGTACCAAGCCGACATCTTTGTAGAAGATGTCGTGATGGTAGAGCTGAAAGTCGCCAAAGCGTACAATCCACAAGACGAGGCCCAGCTTCTCAACGAGTTGAAGGCAACCGGCGTCAAGGTCGGCCTACTGATCAATTTCGGCCGGACAAGAGTAGAATTCAAGAGAATGGTTTTCTGACGACGTACCGTTCACCTCGGTCAGGAGAATCTGATACTCTTGAAATGAATCCGTGTTTCATCCGTGTTCAATCCGTGGCCGCTAAACGGAACGTGAGGAAATAGTCATGCAAAGCAGAGGACTGTTTGGTAAGAAATACCTCGATATTCAAGAGCGCGTGCGCGACATTCCGCCGCCTGGCGAGGATCACGTCATCATCAAGATTCGGGCGTGCGGCGTGTGCGGCACGGACATCAACTTTGTCCGCGATTGGGACGACGAACCAATGGCACTGGGCCACGAAATCTCGGCCGAAGTCGTCGAGGTGGGTAAGAACGTTACCACGGTCAAACCCGGCGACAGCGTGATCGTCGAGGATTGCACCATGTGCGGTGTGTGCGAGAACTGCAAGAGCGGCCAGCCGCAGTTCTGCCGCAATATGTACGACATGGAAGACCAGCCCGGCATGGGCGAGTACATGTCGGTGCGCTTCAACTGCCTCGACAAATACGAGGGGCTCGATCATGTGTCGGCCTGCCTGACCGAACCGCTGGCCGTCTCGCTGACGTCGGTGCTGAATGCCGATATCCCGCTCGGCGGCAGCGTGGCTGTACTCGGCCCGGGCCCACTGGGCCTGATGTCCGCACGCGTCGCCAAGTTGTACGGCGCCGGATACGTGGTGATCACCGGGTTGCCGGCCGACAACCCGCGCGAACGCGCCCGTTTGGAGCTGGCTGCCAAGATGGGATGCGACGACTTCATCGAGGTCGGCAAGCAGGACGTGGAGGCCGAGGTCAAGAAGAAGTTCCCGAACGGCGTCGACCGCGTGATCGTGTCTTCGCCGCCGGAAAGCATGCTCGACGCGCTGAAGATCATCAAGTTTGGCGGGATCATCACCTTCTACGGACTGGACTTCGGCGGCAAGAGCACGATCAACGTGGACATCAACGACTTGGTCTTCCGAAAGATCTCGCTGATTCCTACGTTCGCCGAGCCGGCGATCAATTTCCCGGTCTCGAATCGATTGCTGCGCGACGGGCTGGTCGATGCCCAGGCGATCGTGACCCATACGTTCGGATTCGATCAAACGTCTGAGATCATGGAGGCCGTCATCGACGGCACCCAGCCGATCATCAAAGCAGTGATGGTGCCCCACGGCGAGTAAATCTGTCCGGGTTGGGCTCGCCGGGTGCCACTGCGTGCCGCAAATGGCCTGAGAATTCGAAATCCGTAATTCGTCGTCTCCAGACACCGAAGTCATTCTTCCCGCGATTCTAAGGAGGATTCTCATGTCGAGCGTATTCTTTCGCATGGTGATGGCGGGCGTGATGATTAGCGCCACCAGTGCTTCAGCGGACGAGGTCATGTTCTTCGTCGCCACGGACGGCAACGATGCCTGGTCCGGAAGGTTGAAAACGCCGAATGCCGCGAAAGACGACGGGCCGTTTGCGACTCTGGTCCGCGCGCGAGATGCCATCCGGCATTTGAAAAAGGGAAATGTACTTCCAGAAGAAGGTGCGAAGGTCATCGTGCGCGGCGGTACGTACAGTGCCGACCAGACGCTAGAGTTCACTGCAGAGGATTCCGGGACGAAGGATGCGCCAATTTCGTACGAGGCCGCGCGCGGTGAAGCGGTGCGGCTTCTCGGCGGGAAAGTGGTCTCGAACTGGAATCGCGTGACGAACTCGGACGTGCTGAGCAGGTTGGACGAGTCGGCCCGTGGCAAAGTGATGGCAGCCGATCTGAAGGCGCTGGGTGTCACCGACTTCGGCTCGCCGTCAGGCGGGGGTATCGAGTTGTTCTTCAATGGCGAGCCCATGACGGTATCGCGCTGGCCCAATGAGCGTTTCGTGCCGGTAGTCAACGTGTTGGGCAAGACGGAGCGCAACGTCCGCGGCACCAAAGGATGCGCCGAAGGGATCTTCGAATATGAAGGCGACCGGCCCAAACGCTGGCTCGCAGAGCGGGACGCGTGGGTCCACGGATACTGGTTCTGGGATTGGTCCGAACAGCGTCACAAGATCAAATCCATCGACACCGAACAACGCAGTATCGAGGTCCACCCGCCATACCACGGTTACGGCTATCGCAAGGGGCAGTGGTTCTACGCCTTCAATCTGCTGTCGGAGATTGATCAACCGGGCGAATGGTACGTAGACCGAGAGGGCGGAGTCCTCTACTTCTGGCCACCCTCGCCGGTCGAGGACGGCGAGGCGATCGTCTCGGTGCTGCCGACCATGGTGACCATGAAAGACGTATCGCACGTCACGTTACGCGGGTTCACAATCGAGGGCGTACGCGGAACGGCGATCAGCATGTCGGGCGGTGCGGAAGACCGAATCATCGGATGTACGATTCGCAACGTGGGCGGCTGGGCGGTTACCGTGTCCGGTGGCAGCGGACATGGCGTTGTCGGCTGCGACATGTACCGGATGGGCGGCGGCGGGATTTCGCTCAGCGGCGGCAACCGGACCACGCTCACCCCGGCCGGGCATTTTGCCGAGAACAACCATATCCATCACTATGCCCGAGTGAAACGCGTTTACCAGCCGGGCATCACGTTGCAGGGAGTCGGCAATCGAGCCGCGCACAACTTAATTCACAACGCGCCGCACATGGGCATGGGCTTCGGCGGCAACGATCACGTGATCGAGTTCAACGAGATGCACAGCGTGTGCTACGAATCGAACGACGCGGGAGCGATCTACACGGGCCGCAACTGGACCATGCGCGGCACGATCATCCGCCACAACTACCTGCACCATATCAACGGCTTCCGGGGACGCGGCTGCGTGGGCGTCTACTTGGACGACATGTTTTGCGGCACGGAGATCTCCGGCAATCTGTTCTATCGAGTGACACGAGCTGCCTTTATCGGCGGCGGAAGAGACTGCGTCGTGAAGAACAACCTGTTCGTCGACTGCAATCCATCGCTGCACATCGACGCCCGCGCTCTGGGATGGGCGCACGGTCACGCGGACATGTGGATCAAGGAGGGACGCGAAAAGGGAACCCTATCGGGAATCCGCTACAAGCAGCCCCCGTACAGCGAGCGTTATCCGGAACTGGTGAACATCCTGGACGACGAGCCAGCCGCGCCCAAGGGCAATCGGGTCTTCTGTAACGTCTCGTTCGGCGGCAAGTGGGACGGCGTCCAGGGCAGCGCCCGTAAATATCAGGCCATCGAAAACAACCACGTGGACGTCGACCCGCACCTTGCCACACCGGATCGAATCGGCGAAGGCAAGCAGCCTAACGCGGTTGACTTCGCACTCAAGCCCGACTCGCCAGCCTGGGCCATCGGTTTCAAGAAACTGCCCCTCGACCGGATCGGCATCTACGAGGACGATAGTCGCGCTAGCTGGCCGGTCACTCACAAAGTCCGGTAACTTGGTCGAGTGGCGGGGACGCGGCAATTCAGCATCAAAACCACGTGCGTTTGCGACCCTTCGCTCGTGCGACGGATTCGCGGGTGATCTCCGCATCCTCCTTGACCTGGAAGTCGAACATGCCCAGGCAAATGAAATCGGCGCCGCTTTCGAACGCGTAGTCGATTCCGTCTTTCGGTTGAATGGCACCGGCGGCCAGGACTTTGAAGGCGATCCAGGGGACGTTCACGTCTTGCATGAACGCGACAGTCTCCTCATGGTCGTGGCAGTACATGTTGTCGTGGTATTCGGCGTGATTCGGAGAGTTCTTCTCGTACATCTCCATGAAACGACGGTTCTCTTCGGGATGAGCTGACCAGTATCGGTCGTGGTGTAGTGTCTTCATGTAGTAGTCCGGATCGAGTCCCTCTTTCACGCAGAACTCGAGCGGCTCGAGCCGATGCGCACAGATGCCGACCGGCACGTCGTACTTCTTCATGATCTCGAAGGCCCTGACGATGTTCTCCTGTTTGTTCTGGTGGTACCAGATGTCGCTGGCGCCGCCCCACAGGTAGACCGACGATGCTCCCAGTTCCAGATGTTCGACCACCAGCTTTTCGTACCTGTTGATGTCCGTGGTAATCACGTCGGCAAGCCACTGCATCTTGCCGCCCCATTCGTCCCAATATCGCGAGAGTCGGAAGTGCTTGAAGTTATGGTTCTTCAGCACGATGGTGTTAGCGCCGAGTGCTTCACACTTCTTCAGCGTCATGAAGATTCGCTCTTCCGTGTTGTAGCGGGAGGCAAGCGAACGTACATAATGCAGGTCTCGCGCGTGCATATTCATGCTGATCAGATTGCTGCCACTGATCAGCCGGCCCACGGACAAGTTGCCGATTTTCCCTGCGGGCATCTGCCTCTGCTTGGCCACGACTTTCGGATCATCCAGATCCAACGATTTGAGCCTGGCGTACTCTCGTCTGTCGGACGGAGTAACCAAATCTGGGCCGGTCAGCGCATCCGACTTTCCATCTGGTTTAGCTTTTGAAGACTGATACGAGAAGATGCCAAATATGGGCAAGACGCCGAAAGTGCCAAGCAGTTTTCTGCGATCCTCTCTGTTTGCCGAACTCGCATTCTGTTGGGTCCCTCGCAAACGCAAGACGGAAGCAACGGCCCGCATCCACTTCCGTGCTGTCCCAGCGATTCTCTCGCACAACTGCGTCAAAACCGGCGTTCTATTCTCAGCCATTCATATCTCCTCGGACTCCAGGTGGGCGGTTTAGAGGTCTTCCTTGATAATCAGGTTCCGCTCGAAGTCAAGCGTCATTTTGCGCGGTGCCTTTTGAATGGTGATAAGGCCGCGGCGATGATCCGCTTTTAGGTAGGGGCAATCATAGACCTTCTGTGGAGCCAGATTAATACGACTGCCGTTCACCTCTGGCAACTTGTGACCATCGGCGTAGAGTGTGAGCGTCGTTGTTTGCTCCAGGGAATTCTCGAAGGCGTACTGCACCATGTCCGCAGTACATGTAATCGAGTGCTGCCGTACGTACGCGATGAAACGCTCCTGTGAAGGAAAACGCTCTCGCCGTCCAGCAACAAACACAATCGGCGCCAAATCATCCGCGGGAACCAACCATCCGTCCTCCCATGCATAACCGTCCGTGTCTTCGTTGTTGTCTCTCGGCAGGATGCATACGGCCAAACAAGCGTCACCTTCCTGGAGAAACAGCCAGCCGTCCTGTTCGACCAAGCGGTGCTTCATGCTTCGACCGAAGAATACTCGCATCGGCCCGACTTGTTTGCTCTTGATGCGGTTCTTCTGCACGATCATGACGTTTTCGTGCTGGACGGCTACATGCTGGTTGTAGGTCTTGCCGTTGCGTAGGCCCACGCATTGCGGAAACACTCGCGAGTTCTTGTTGGTCGCAAAGATCATTCCTTGCCAGCGGTTCTGAGTATTGATCGCAGCGTAATCCGTTTGCGGATCCAGCATCCACGAACCGAGGATGTAGTCCGGCGTGCAGTAGCTGTAGCGCAACATGCGGGGATGCCGCCCGTCCATCCAGTAGCCGCTGATGTCATTGCCCGTTTCGCTCGGGGCCTCCGCCAGCTTTGCCGGGCGCAGCGACTGATACACGTATTGACTGCGCTCGTGCGGATTGAGTGCGATGTCGATGACCACATCCGGCAGACGGTACTTTGTCGTGGCCAACACGTACTGTGCCTCGTAATGCTGCGTTGGGAACCAGTCGCCTTGGCCTGTCAGGATCCGCCCCATTGCGCTCCACGAATCGCTCGTGCCACGTTGCGAGTAATGTCCTTGATAGCTCCGCGTCTTGCCGCCGCCTCGAACACCTCCCAGAGCTTCCACCGCCCAATCCGCCCAGGTCAGATGCAGCAGCATCTCCATCTTCTTGCGCAGCACGGGGTCTTCGCAGAACTCCCAAATGTTGACCAGTTCCGGAAGGAAGTACTTGCCATAGGTCGGCGAGATCTCCACGAACAAGCCTCCTTTGGCCCGTTCGTCACAATAGAGCTTGTAGTATTCGTTCCACGCTTGTCGATGTTCGTCGGCCGTGTGGCCGTCCGGCAGTCTCCGGTCTTGGAAGTCCGGCAACTTGTACACTGCCTGCAACGCCAGGAATGCGTTGCTCAGATCCATCATGTCGTGGTTTTCGCTGCCCTGGATGAACCAGATATGCTCTGGCTTGGCTCGCGCCACGCTGCTCTTGGCACAGGCGTAATTCCAGAACATTTCCTCCAGCCGATGTTGAACGTCGGCCGCCAATCGGCCCGGATAGAAGGTGCTCCGGTCATGGAACAGGTAGTAGACACGCAGCCAGCCTCGCATCGCCCACTTGAACCGCGTCGCCACCTCGGGCGTCATCTGATCGTTTTGGATTACCTTGGCAAGCCCCTGCCGCAATCGCTCGTTGGCCTCGTCCGTCTTGCTGTTGAGCCACAATCCAGCCAGCCCGAACTGTAGATCGCCTGCTCGCTCATCCTCCAATGTCCGTTCGCACAACTGCTGGCCGTACGCCGTGTGTTTGCCGCGGATCGCCTCGCACTGTGCGTCCGTAAGCGCGGCCGAGCCGGCAGAACTTGCTGCGATCAGAACGAGCGGGATGATCGCTAACATTGTGAATTGCATGCCGTGGGCTCCATCGGTTCTAACGGATGTCTTTCATCGAGGGCTCGGTGCGCGTCTTTGTAGGGTGGGCCAAGTCTTCGCGGGCCCACCGGGCGGAGTACCGGGTACTTGATACCGACCACTGAGCGGTGGGCCCGCGAAGACTTGGCCCACCCTACTTCTGTTTCAGGTCCCGTCCGGCAGACGGGACCTACTTAGGCGGTTTTGATCCTGAGGTCGCATTCGAGCACGTGGGCAATCAGGGCCACGCGAGCCCACATGCCATTTTCCACTTGTTCCCAGTACCTGGCGCGCGAGTCGGAGTCGACGCTAACGGGAATTTCGCTTCTTCGTGGAAGGGGGTGCAAGATGGCGCAATTGGGACTCATCGCGTCAAGTGACGCGGGTGTGAGTGAGAAACGATCGTAGTCCAACTCGCCACCCGGCTCGACGTCATCGTACTCGTCCTGGACTCTGGTCATGTACACGGCATCCGCTTCGCCGATGAAATCCATCAGATTCTCGCTCTCGCGGAACGGCATTTCATTCTCGTGCATGTGCTCTTTGATATCGTCGTGCAGACCCAGCGAAGCCGGCGCCACCAAGTCCATCTTGACGTCTTCGAATTTGCTCAGCAGGTAGATCAGCGACCTGACGGCACGACCTCGAGCCAAATCGCCAGCCACGAGGATGCGTTTGCCGTCGATGCCACCTTTTCGATAGAACTCGCGGTGCAGCGTATACACATCCAACAGTGCCTGCGTGGGGTGCTGATCCATGCCCGAGCCGCCGTTGATGATGTGTTTCGGCAAGTCCCGCTCACGGAAGTACTGAGCGCATTTGGACGCGAAGCCGGCTTCCGGGTAACGCATGACGATCAGGTCATGGTACATAGCGAAAACGTGTACGGTGTCCAACGGAGTCTCGCCTTTGGCTTCCGACGATGTCGATGTGCTGGTCACGCGAGCCGTAGATATCCCCAGAATCTCGGCCGCTGACTGGAAAGAAAGGAATGTTCGAGTTGACGGCTGAACAAAGTAAAGGAGCGCTCGTTTGTTCGGCAGACAGTTCTGAAGAAACGTGGCGCCAATCCCGCTCGCGTACATGCCTCTCGCCTTCTCGGCAACGACAAAAAGGTCTTCGAGCAGGCCGCGTGAGAGCTGCTGCGTATAGATCAGATGGAGCAGTCGATCGCGGCTTGATAGCAGGCGAAGTTCGTCCTTTGTTGGTTTGGCGGTCATGGTTCTCTCCTTAGCAAGGCAGTTCGGCGATTATCGACTTGAGGCGAAACCCGGGCTTGGGTGCATTCGGCGCGAGGATATTCTACCAATGCTCCGCTTTTCTGACAGCAGTGGGACGTAGCCGGAAAGGCTTGTACTGCCTGCGGCGGGGGCTTATCCTGAAAGCTGTGCACGCCCGTTGCCCCCGGTGTCCCGCCTTTTGCCGTTTCCGCCCCAGGAGAGTCAAATCCGACGGAAAATGCGGCTGTACCTGCAACTGAAAGGTGAATCCTCATGAAGTACACAGTCCACTGCACGATTATGGGTATTGCTCTCATCCTTGTTCTTCCCACTGCGCACGCGAGCCAGCCTAAGAGGGCCCCGTCGCAAGATCCGCAGACAACGGCATCGCCCGTCTTCCGTGCTCCCGCCATGTGGGAGTACAGCGCTCCGCTGATTGCTCCCGAGAAACGCGATCGCGACCCCAGCCGGGCTCAGAAGGATCCGACGCTGGTTTTCTACGGCGGGAAATGGCACGTGTTCATGACCGCCAAGCTGCCGGGCAGATCGGCGATCGAGTATTGCTCGTTCGAAAACTGGGAAGACGCCGACAGTTCCCGGCGCACGATCCTGAAGGTCAGCGACAGCGACTACTATTGCGCCCCGCAGGTCTTTTACTTCTCGCCACACAGGAAATGGTATCTGGTCTACCAGATGGGCGTGCCTGGGGCAAAGAAGATGTGGGTCGCCTACTCGACGACCACCGACATTGCCGACCCCGATTCGTGGACCCAGGCCAAGCCGATCCTGGACGGCGGCGAAAACGATCCTCGCCAGCTCGGAGGGCTCGATTACTGGATCATTTGCGACGATCAGCGTGCCTACCTGTTCTTGACCAGTCTGAACGGCAAGATGTGGCGATTGTGGACGAACGTGGAAGATTTTCCCAAGGGCTTCGACCATTGCGAACTGGCGCTGCAGGCCAGGATTTTCGAAGCGAGCCACACCTACCGGCTCAAAGGCCAGGACAAGTACCTGACAGTCATCGAGGAGAACGGCCGGCGGCACTACAAGGCTTACGTCGCCGATCGCCTGGACGGCGACTGGACGCCCGTTGCCGACACGGCCGAACGACCCTTTGCCGGGTGGAAGAACGTCCGTCCGGCCCACGGCGTCGATCCGTGGACGGACAACATCAGCCACGGCGAACTCATCCGCGACGGGTACGACCAGACGTTGATGGTAGATCCCGGCAACCTGAAGTTCATCTTCCAGGGCATGTGGAACAAGGACAAATCCGGGAGGGGTTACGGCCTATTCCAGTGGCGCCTCGGCATGCTGACGCCGGTCACCGCGGACACCCCACGGGATGTACCGAAGGCTCGATAGATCTGCACTAGTGCTTTGTCAATTCTTAGATTTAGGGTTCGCGTTCTCGTGGCGTAAGCTTCCAGCTTGCGATGGACAGCGTCAAGTACTTGGCAAGCAGGATGCTTACCCCACTTTTAGAATTGACAAAGCACTAGGCCGCTCAGGTGCCTTCGCCCTGGTCCACGTTGCCAAGCACATCGACGGGGTCTTCGATGCGCACCTTGTCCGCGCCGGCCATTTCGATCAAGTCCGGCAGGTCGTAGTGCTCCAACGCTCCGTGGACGACATTCACTGCCTGATTCTGGTTCTCCGGCGTGCAGACCACTTCCGCCCACGACGCGATCATGTTGCGCAGCCGCACCGAGGCGAAACGGTCCGGGTCGAGCGCCGCGGCGTGCAGCGCCGGGATAGCGGCCTCGCCAATGGCGATCAGTTGAATCTCGTGCGGTTGATCGTCTGTGGTCTGGTATTGCTGCAGAAACTGGCCCCATGCCGCGACGTCCGCGGTGCGCATGCCGACGTAGGAACGGCCGATCAGATAGGCCAGGAAAATCTCCTGAACGTCCCGCCCGAATTTTCCATAGCCGTAATCGCGCTTGTCATGCCCGGTCTCCGTCTCGCCGATGCCTCGCAGTTCGGCTGCCAGGACGATCTGTCCTTGCTTGACGAGCGCTTCGATCGGGCCTCCAGGCGCGGCGTCGGTTTTCATGCTCTCGCCGTGCAGGTAAAGGGTCGCTTGCCCGTTGCATTTGGCGGGGAGGAAAGCCAACGCGGGAAGACGGATACCCGGTTCGGGCGTAAGGATCAGCTTTTCGATCGTGTAACCATCGCGTTGGATTGTGCCGGCGGATTCGTGGGGTGTGATCGTTTCGTGTTCGGCACGTTGGAAATGTGCCCCACTTATGCCGCCGATCGTTGAGAGTACCAGTTCATTCCGTTGGAGGTCGGTCAGCTTCTTCCAGGTGGTGGTTCGCTCGCGGCGCAGTTCCTGTTCGAGTTCCGCGTTGAGCTGAAATACCGACTTCTCGCCCTCCATCAGCAGCACCTGACCTTCGGGCGAGCAGTAGAGATCCTCCTGCGTCCAGTCGCCTTCGCTCAGGGCGCGCAGTTCCTTGTCGCTGGCCGGATCGGGCAGGGAAGCCGGATCGACTTCGTGAATCACCTTGTCTTCGCCCAGCAGCCAGCGAGACATCCATCGGGCGGCGGCTTCACGCTGTTGCAGATAGAACCCGTGCGGCAGGTCGGCGTCGTTCAGATCCACTCGCTCCGGATACCCCAGTCGCGCGTAGAATCCCTTGGACTGGCGGAACAGATCCCACGTGCCGTCGATGTCGAACGTCACATCGCGCCGGCCGGCGCAGATCAAAGTCGGCTTGGGCGCGCGCATCATTACGTAGTCCGGTTCGTCCATGCCGAAGGCGATCTGGCCAAAGATGTTCTGCTCGGCGTCCTGGGCCCCGCGAGTGTCGATCAGCTTGCGAAAAGTCGTGAGATAGCAGACCGGCGCGGCCGCGACGATGCGATCGTCCAACGCCATTAGATAGGCCGTCATAGTCCCGCCGCCGGAATTGCCCGTGCAACCGATCTTCTCGGGAATGATGTCCTCGCGACTTTGCAGGTAGTCGATCGCCCGCATCCCGTCCCAGATCCGATATTGGGCAACGTTTGATCCCAGCAGAATGCTGCCGAGCCCCATGGCAGTGTGCTCCTGCGTACACAGGTATTGCACCCGGGGATGTGGCACCGGCAGGCGGTAGCTGACCATGGGGAAGACATCGTGGTCCTTTTCGAAATCGAGCATCTGGTAACGTTCGCCTTGTCCAATGGGATCGTAGCAGAGTGCCGCCATGCCGTTGATTGCCAGCAGAATCGAGATCCGTTGATAACCGCCCGCCGCCTTTCCGTTGTGACTGTGGCCACAGGGAATCAGCACGCCCGGATACGGTCCTGTCGATTTTGGCAGGTAGAGATTGGCCGTGACGTGATGGCCTGGGCGGCTTTCGAACATCACCTTCTCGACGCGATAACCCTTGCCTTCCAGCCGTCCGACGATTCTCGTACCAAGCGGCGTGCGTTCCGGAAAGCCGCCCAGTTGACGCACGAAGAACTCGCGCCGCTCGTTCTGCCATTTCTCGCAGTCCGCCCGGCTCTTGAGAGCTTCGAAAGCTACGCGACGATCATCGAGCTGTTTGTAGAACTGCTGTTTCAGATAGACCTCAAGCTGTTTGCCCGGCGCAACGCCATCGGGCGTCTCCGTGAGCACGGTCAGATCATCCCCGGCGAATACAGCGACACCGAACGCCAACAGCAGGGTAACGGACAGGGTTCGTTTCATGGATCCAACCAAGCCTTTGTCTTGTGGAGACGTACTTACCGAGCAACGGTCGCCGTTTCCAAAGCGACGATCGCCCCAATGCTGCTAACAAGTACTTTCGCATTGGGATGGCCTTTCCGCGATTCTAATGAGCGGGAACCGGCAATTCAAATTGCTTTCAAGAGAGTGTCTGCAATACGATCAGAATATTGGATATGATGTTCCCGATCGTCGGTGGTCGGGAACATCGAAATCCGCTGGCAACACCCGTATGAGGAAACGAACGATGCAGAGCAACAGAACTTGTGCGGTCGAACTTATTTGCTTCGTCAGTCTACTGGGCGTGGCACAGGCGTCGGCCGAGATGCCGCTCGGTGACAAGACGCTCGTCGTTTGGGTTTCGCCGGCGAATCTGACGCAGGCGGGTGGAACAGCGTTGACCGTCAACGACACGACCATCGACCGCTTTGATGGCGTCGTCTTTGCCGAGATCGAACCGCAAGTCTGGATGCCCGGCAGCAACGGTTACAGTCGCACCAACAAGGAACAGGCCGATTGGTCCAAGGAAACCACTGGACCGGACCAGTTCGTGCAGATGGCCATTGTCTATGAAGGCCATCAAATCACGATGTACCGCAATGGCGAGTTGTATGCAGAGTACGCCACGAGCGGCCAGCCGTACGCCTTCGGCGCGAATACCGCCATCCTGTTCGGCCCGCGACATCTTTCGAAAGGAGTCGACTGCTTTTTCGGACGAATGCGCGACGCGCGCGTTTACGCGGAGCCGCTGGACGGGGAAACCATCGCGGCGATGGAGCCCGGTAAGCCGATCGACGGCGTCGAGCCGTGGGCGTGGTGGGACTTTGCCACGGCCGGGACGTACGACAAAGCAGGACGTTTCAACCAGATAAGGCTGTCCGGCGGCGCGAAGATCGAAGACGGATGCCTCGTGCTCAGTGGTACGCGGCCGACCATGCTTGCGACCATTGACCGCGACGGCCTCAGTACCGCCGCGATTCCAACCCAGTGGTCAAAAAGCGATCCAGTCCCGGCGTCGGTCGTGCAATCGACGCGATTGCTGCGAGAGAAGCTGTTGGACGACCCATATCGTCCTGGCTATCACTTCTGTGTTCCGGAAGACAATGGCCGGCCAGGCGACGCGAATGGCTGTTTCTACGCCAACGGACGTTATCACTTGATGTATTTGTACAATCGCAACGGCGTGGGCTTCTCGTGGGGGCACATCTCCAGCAAGGACCTCGTCCACTGGCGGCATCATCCCGATGCGATCGGGCCCGGCGACGGCGACGAAGGCTGCTTCAGCGGTGGCGGTTTCGTCGACGACGACGGAACGGCCTACCTGTCCTACTGGATGCTTTGGGGCGACAAGGGAATTGGAGTCGCCAAGAGCACCGATCGACATTACGACCGTTGGCAGAAGTTGGAGGCCAATCCGGTTATCAAGTCTACGGAATGGGGAATCACCGAGACGACTGACGAAGACGGCAAACTGCTAATCTACGGTTCGGCCGACCCGACCAACATCTGGAAAAAGGATGGCAAGTACTACATCCTCACGGGCAATCTGTTGGTTCTGAATAAATATGGCCGCAAGCCGGATTCGCCGGACGATATGAAGGGCGACCGCCTGTATCTGCTCGAATCGGAAGACCTCGGTAACTGGAGTTACAAAGGCGTCTTCTACGAGCGAAATCCCAAGTGGACCGAAGACAGCGAAGACAACATGTGCCCGAGCTTCCTACCGCTGCCCGCGAGTCCCGACGGCGGGCAGCCCAGCGGAAAACACTTGTTGCTTTTCATCAGTCACAACAAAGGGTGCCAGTACTACGTTGGTGACTACGATACGGAGAACGACAAGTTCGCCTCCGACAATCACGGTCGGATGTCGTGGGTCGACAACACGTATTTCGCGCCCGAGGCGTTGGTCGACGACGACGGACGGCAGATCATGTGGGCGTGGCTGACCGACAACCCGGGCGGCGAGGCGGAAAAGGGCTGGTCGGGCGTGTACGGTTTGCCCCGATCGCTCTGGTTGGGCGACGACGGCACGCTGCGGATGCGTCCCGTCAAAGAGTTCCAAACGCTGCGGTCGGACGAAAAGACGTGGAAGGACATTACGCTGGCCGACGGCGAAACAAAAACGCTGGACGGCGTTGTCGGCGAATCGTGCGAACTTGATATCACGATCGACTCGGCCACGGCAAAACAGTATGGCGTCAAGGTGCGTGTTTCGGCCGACGGCGAAGAGGAGACGCTGCTGTACTGCGACGCCGAATCGCAGAAACTCTGTTTCGACTCCACTCGCAGCGGGATCGACGGACGCCGGACGTTGGAACAAGCACCGTTGGTGTTGAAAGATGGCGAACAGCTCGAACTGCGAGTGTTTGTCGACAAATCGGTCGTCGAAATCTACGCGAACGATCGCCAGGCGATTTGCCGTCGAGTGTATCCCGGCCGCGACGACAGCCTCGGCGTGGTGTTATTCGCAATCGGCGGCCAGGCAAGCATTTCCAGCGTGAAAGCATGGGAAATGATGCCGTCGAATCCCTACTGAGCTACGGCAAACTTTCAACTACTGGAATCGACCGTCTTGTGCATGTCGTCCACGGCTTGGGTAAACGAACCGTAAAACGGCACATTCAGATCGATCCAAGTGATGATCCGTTGCTTCTCCTCGCGACTGAGGTCAACACGCTTCTTGCCGTCCTTATCGGGATGACCCGACAGCACCAGGTCGGCCAGCTTGCTGCGAGGCGAGCCCCATTGTCGCGGTTCGATTTCCAGGATGTTGTCCTCGACGCCGTGGAATCCGGAGATCCAGTTCGTATAGGGATTCTCGACCAACGCGTTCTTTCCCACAAAACGATGCGGCGGAGCTGGCTCGTGCCCAATCGCCAGCGTGTCGTACGATTCGCTGAAAAACTGCGTGCGCTGGCCGGTCAGTCGAACACCGGCGTCTGCGTCCTCGCCCTCATGACACTGGACGCAGTGTGCATCCAGCACCGGTTGGACGATCGCTTCATAGTTGAACCCGATCGGTGCGTCCCAGGGAGGTAGATCCAGCGACTGCGGCTGACCGCGGAACACGCTCGCAGCGAGATCCTGGCTCGGCGGTAGCGGATTGCGCGTGGCGTGGCAGCCGATGCAACCTTGGACTTCGCCGGGCATCAGGTGCGTGTAGCTTCGCATCCGCTGCACCGCTCGCCCCTGATCGTCCAGCGCCAGAAAGAACACGGGTTTCTCCGCCGGGACCTGAAAATAGGCCGAACCGTCGTCGGCCACGTCGGCAAACCCCCAGACGACACGAGTTGCGTAGGTCGCTCCGCAGGAGACCGTGACGTTCATCACGCCGAACTTGCAGCGGCGCTGGCGGCTTAACGCATCCCGAGGTTTCTCCTCAACAACGCAGATCCGCTTGACGTCACCTCGCTTGACATACGGCTCCAAGCCGTTGTACACGTCCTGGATATAGACGGCGGCCCAATCGCCCGCCTCGTCCGTCGGTGGCAGAACCGATGTAGGTCGCGGTGGACGCGATCTCGCGCGGAGCGGCCGGGCGCTGTAGTAGCCCAATTCGCCGCGACGTTCCAGCAGTATCTGCTCCTGCCTTCCGGCATAGTCACGAACGAGGAGGTTCCCATCTTTGGAAACCAGATAGGTTTGGTCGTCCAGCGGGTAGGGGCTTTCGTAGGGGCCGTAGAAAAGGTCTCCATCGGGGAAATCCACCGGCCGTACGTCGACCTCCGGGGTGAGGTTTTGAATTGCCGCTTGCGCATTGACGCCCCGGTTGGGGTCGATCACGCCTGTTGCACCACGGATCGGCTTCACGTGCCCTGTCATCGTGCAAAGGAGTTGGCTTGTGCCGGGGATCTGCTGCGCTTCGATGAAAGTGGCTGGCGAGAGCACACGATTGCCGAATACCAGTTCCAGGTTTGTGCCATCGGGACGGATTTTCCACAGGCTCTGTATGGCCAGCGGTGATTTGTCGACGTATTCCCAGCGTGTGTAGAGGATCCGTCCATCCGCAGCCACGCTGGGCGTGAAATCGTTCAGCACGTTGGCCGACAGTCGGACGACGTTCGAGCCGTCGGCGTCCATGCGGTGCAGAACACCCACCGGACCGCTGTTGCAGTAAACCCATTGATCCACGCGAGTCGAGATAAAGGCGATACCGCCGTCGGGCAGCCAGCACGGATCGTAATTGAAATCGTCACCAGTTGTCAGTTGCCGCAAGTCGCGGCCATCCACGCCGACCGTGTAGACGTGCACGTAGGCATGTGTGCCCGGACGGAACGGCGCCTTCTCGTGGCGATCAAACCGACCCCGGCGCCAGGCGAAGACGATCCGCTTTGCGTCATAGTCCAAGTCGGCGCTGAGGATCTCGCCGTCGGTCGAGTCGACCAGTCTCGTTAGTTCTCGTGTCTTCAGATCGTAGATGCACAACCCGCCGCCCTGGCGGTAGTCCATGTAGAAGAACGTGTACGGATGCGTAGATTCGACCGGGTGACGCTCGACCAGCAGGAGTTTGTCAAAGCCTAACTGCCCGTGGGACTCCGGCGCGGACTGCTCCGTTGCCAGAGCTGCGCTAGCAATTATCAGAGCCAACAGAACTTGAACGAGTGATTGCAGTGATCGACCAATTGTCATGGCACAAGCTTTCAACTGATTCCTCTCGGGTTCACCGATCGTCGCCGACTCCGTTTTCGTCTTCATCCGTCACGCCAGACAGCGGATTGTTCACCACCGCCTGCCAGGCGATCTTGCGAAAGACGCGATCGAGCTCGCGGCCGGGATAGTCCGCTGATCCACCGAAGCGAATGTCGCCATCGATCAGTTCGGGCGACCTGCCGTACATTGTGGCGTAAAACACATAGCCCTCAAGGTGCCCCAAACCGGGGCCGAGGTGCCCGAGCCGATCGCGCCACAACGAGCGTTCTTTCTTTCCCACGAAGGCGTGAATACCCTCGACGCCCGGCAGTTCGCCGCGGTGGTAGTACTGCACCGTCAGAACCATTGCCTCGCACGTGGGAAGGATGAACACCTTGTCCGGATATTTTTCATTGAGCGCCCCGACCAGCTTCTCGTTGATCGCGTGCTTCTCCTGGCCCATGCGAACAAAGGTCTCCGCCGTGAGTTCGTCTTCGGAGGCCGGGATCTTGTCCAGTTGACCCAATTGCGGCCACGCATCCGAGAGATAGAACTTCATCTGCGGATTGTACTTCAGGCAGAAGTCAATCCAGCATGCATAGTAGGCTGGCCGGTCGTTGAAGTACGGTCCCCACATCATCGCATCCCATTCTGCGTTGGCAATCGACGCAAGTAGCTTGGGCGTGGGTTTGCCATCAAACTGAAAGATCCCGTTCTCCTGTTCCCACTTGTACCGGGCGCTCCCGGTGATGCCTCCGCCCGTGTGCGTGAGCGGTGGTGGCTGCTGCAATCCCGCGGCCTTGACGATCAGGGGAAAGGTCTTGTAGCCCGGCGCCATGAAGCTGTGGCCCGTGCCGACGATTCGTAACGACCCGTCCACCGGCTTCGGGTAAGAGACGATCGGGTTGCGGTTGCCCGTTTGGACTTTCGCATAGACCGCCGCAATCTCTTCAGGCGATCGATAGCAGATCGCGTGATCGGGGAATTGGTCGGACTGCCAGCCGGGATCCACCCGGAACTCCCGCGGAGCCCCCCGCCTGCCATCGGTTGACCGCCTTCGAGACTTCTGCAGCTTCTGCCGATAGGCTTGAGCCTCCTCGACGGTCAGACGCCCGTCGCCATTGGCATCCGCGTCTGGGAACCGCTTGAGCCACTGGGCGAGTTGTCGCTCGCTGGGTTGGGCGAAGGCGAATCCAGTGCACACGAGCATACATAACAGGAACAACACAGAGCGTTTGGTATTCATGGACATTGTCCTTTCTTCTTCTTTTCGCGGTGGGCAGTCTATGGCCTACGTTCGAGACGTCTGCCGCCGCCCTATTCTCCAACCTCGCAGACGATAGGGCAACAGGAATAGAACCATGCTGGCGATGCCGGCGCTGACCGTGAGCCCGAGTGGAATGAATTGGTAGGTCCACAACCACGGGCGATCGTCGTTGCCCACAAACAGCGACAAATCTCTCGTCACGAGAGCGGCCGTCGTGACAAGAGCGAGTCCGGAGGCACAGAAGAAAACCCATCGCCTGGTAGACAGCATTGCCGCGCCAAGGAGCAGCATAACACAGATCCCTTTGATCGGCCGCGGTTCCAGCCACTGCGTTTCACTGATCGACGCGATCGTTGGCACCAGCGGTCGCAGCGTCGCAAGGAGCACTGCGATCGAAGCAACGACCAGAAACAGGTCTCGTAGTTGGACCTTTCTCGCCATCGGCGCCTCCACATTGCCGTCTGAGGTGCCAGTATCCGCCGAGAGTTGGCAGGTGAATTCGATCCTGAGCCACTTTGCCACCAGGCATATCAACAGCCCGTATCCCACGGGGACCAATATCGACGTGATGCTGTGCCAAACCTGCACGGGTCGGTCGCCCCACACCATGTAACAAACGGCGATCACGAAAGACAACGTAAGTAACAGCGGCAATCCACGTAAAATCAACCGCGACTTTCCTAGGACCAACCAAATCACCGTCAGCGCTAGACCGGTGGTGCAGATACCGTGGATCAATCGATGCGGGCTGCGATATCCATCGAATGTGTCGCCGGTATGCAGGCGAATCGCCAAGGGCAGTAACGCTAATCCGCCAACCAACGCAACGTCCAGCCAAGCCCACCCGCCTTCGACCGCACTGGCTCGCATCCAACCGATCGCCGCGATCAGGTAAGCAAACACAAACAACCCCACGAACCACGGCACCCACCACAGTGGCACCAAGCTCCGTATGTGCTTTCCCGTAGGGATCTCAACAATCTTGGCCGAGAAACCGTACGCATGGCTTGGAAAGAGAAGTCGGTTTTCGTCCAGTACAACCGGTCTTTCCGTCGGCTTCCGGGAGGTATAAGTCATGATCTGTTGCCCCGTTTCCCGATCGATCAAGACTCCGCGGCTGCCGTCCCAATCGAAATAGTTCAGCAAGGGCGATCCCGAACGATAGTGTGGCCACAGTTGATAAGTCCCCGCAGGCGGTGGGGGCAACCGTTGTTTCGTCTGTAAATCAATCGACATCGTGTTGTTCGGTGATAGGTCCGCAACAAACAGATCCCCCAAGAAATTGCAGGAATGTTTTGTGATGTCGAAGGATTCGGGAAGATCGAACGTGTCGAGCAAGCGTCCGTCATCGACGGCACGGAATTCGATGCCCGTGCCAGAAAGGTTCAGTGACGCGATTTGGTCACCGACGGCGGCACAGCCTCGTCCTCCCGCCATGGAAGACCAATTCGCTACGGAGTCAAAATCGCCATCGTCGTTAATCTTGATCAGGTCCAGTCGGATACGGGGTGGTGGCGTCACGCTGGTGCCTGCTACTGCAACCCGCTGCACATAAACGAAACTGCGACTGCCTGGGATCTCTTCGAGAATTCCACCTGCGCTCGGCGCATCGATCTCCCGCCGCGTCTTCAGCGGGTCCCGCAGATCGACGGAGCGGAGTTTTCCCGACTTCTGTCCAACGATGTATCGATCGGCGACCAGGGCAACGCCCGACCCGCCAGACAATCCCCTCACGTACAAGACCGCCGTGAGATAGGTTGGGTACTGGAACGACTTCAGTGAGTCCTCGTCGGCCTTTCGAACTGGTGGTCGTGAACATAGCACCATCTGTCGGATCGACTGTTCGTGTGACCACGGTTCGATCTTCCCGGTGGCCAGGTCGACATCGAAATGTTGGATCCAACCCCATTCTTGATCATCGCGCGTGCTACTGGTGTACCAAGCATGCTTGACGGTTATCTTCTCGCCGGTGTCGTCCAGGCTGCAATCAAATCCTTTCATCGAATAGGTATACGGAATGCTCGCCACGGCGGCCCAGATCGACACCGCGACAAGCAGGGCGAGCAAGATGCCCCATGGTAATCGACGTCGAAAAGAATATCGCATCCAACGAACTCGTCTCGGGAATCAGCAGACAACTCGGACGCACGTTTCGAAAACAACGGTACGCATGCCCGACGCCGAGAGACACTTAACAAACAACGATTCTACCAGACGGACGCACGTGGCGAAAAGAACGATGGCGCGCCTGGCATGGAAGCCGGGCCTCTGGGGCCATGGACGGTTAGCTGCATGGTTCGTAGTACGAGTCCACTGCCTCCTGGCCGCTGTAGTTTGGACCAGCCGCATCGTCCGCGCCGACATATCGGTAACCAAGCGCCAGCGACTTGGTGCCGACGCAGGAGAGCAGGTGTCGTCGATGGTTGAAGACCAGTCCGCACTCACGGAACTGCTTGGCAATCCGTCTTCCCAAGGGCTGACCATCGGCCAGGCGCAGATTCGCCATATCGAGATTGGCCACAAACATCCCCTCGACCGTGAGCCAGCTAGCCGCACTTTCAACAAAAGAGAGCTTGTCGCCGACGTAGTGCAATCCGTGAACGCATGTGATCAGATCGTATCGTTGTCTGGCTCGCCACATGTGCAGTGATGCCGATTGTAGCTGCAGAAAAGGGCAGCCGGGCGGCGTGTCCTCGAAGAAGTCGACGAGATCGACGCCATGAAGCGAAAGGTTGCTTGCTGGGTGAGTGCTCCGGAGTGTCTTTGCGGCATCAATCAGCGCGCGCCCGCGTCCGCAACAGAGATCGAGCCACGACGTTGATTCGGCCACGTCGAGGCGATCCGCCAGAAAGGCAATTGGATCGAGGCCGAGTTCCTTTTCATAGCTGTTGACACCGACCGCGCCCCGTTCGCGATTCATCCGCGAGTTGGCGACAACCGACGAGCGTTCAAGCGATGCATCATCGAGAAGCTTCATCCTGGCAGGTTCGCTGGAGGTCCCTTGTGGCCGCCCACTATGGCTTGCTATCTTTGATGTTTGAATCTCTGATCGCGTCGGCCAGAGACACAATGTTGGAGCGTGTCACGGTTATCTGATTCCTGCCTCTGTCAGTTTTTCCCGATACAAAGTCGGAGAACTTCTTGTCTCGATGATCCACGTAGCCCGCGATTATCGTCAACGATGAGTATACCCAAGCACTGACTCCAAGGGCACCAGCTTTAGCTTCTCTCTTCAGCTCGATGATAACCTGAGTCTCCGGAATAATACCGCGGTGGTGCAATTGGTTTTGATGCACTTCGGTAAGGGCTTTTAGCAATCGATAAACAGGATGCCCATCTGTCGGAGACCAGTCTCTTGCGCGGTCGACTTCGCTGGCGTCATCAAGCGAGTGGATTCTCTTGGTAAGCAATGCCTTGGACCTTTCAGGGATCTGGCAAAGCTGGTGCAATGCGAATTCATGGACGGAGATTTCAACATTGGTGCGTGAACGAAGAAACTTCCACGCTTCTTTTGCTCGACCGCGCAGAGTCGCCCCTGCAATCTCTCGTTCGTCTGACAAACAGTCAATAAGCCGCTCAGTGGCAGTGTCTTCGTCGGCCGCAGTCCATTCGATTATTTCATTGAGGCGTTTGATTACTGGCGTTTTAGGTTCGGTGGCATGAAGCTGCATTGGCAGGCACGATGACAGGACCACCAAGAAGCAAAGAAGCATGAAACGCGATGCATCAATCATCTCCGAAGTCTCCTGGTTCGGCCAACGGGTTCGCACGCCCGACGCCGACGGACCATCCGTCAAGTCTCCCAGACATGCCTAAACAGCATTGTTACTTCCCAGACCTTCACAGGCAACGGCGTATTCGCCATGGATGGCGAATCTCTGCGGGCGTGCGTTGTTGGGCGGCACGAACTGCGAGGGAAGGTTCCATCACATTGAGCGTTGCAAGGAGCAGGAATAGAGTAAGGACGTTCTGGCCCGTCATGTAAATGACATCCCGCCAACGGTAGCTCAATTCTTCCCACGCGACGCTCGAGATCCCGGAATAGCAAACAGCGAGGACGAAAGATACCGCAAGTGAGAGGCCAGCGGTAGCAACAAGCGATCCTCGGAGTTTCCCCCAACACGCAAGCGCTGCGTATGCGATAGCCACGTAGGTGAAGGATGGCAGAGCAATGATTACGACGAAGGATATTGGTTCTCCAACGAAACGAATCGCCTCGCGTGCGAATTCAACTAGCCAGCTTGAGTACGGCGTAAGGCCGACACCCATGGCCAACGTGATACACCAGCAGCCAGTCGAGGCCAACAAATAGCGTAGCGACAATCGGCTGGCCGTATTGTCGTCGGACCGCGACGAACGATATCGATGTATCAGCAACGGTACGGTCGTTGCCAACAAGATAGCAGGCACGGTAACCACCATCAGGGCACCCGCTGCGCCTCCAAGGAATCCGATCCACCCAAACTGATCCCACGGCTCGCGACAAGTCGAAAGCCAATCGATGCAAGAGAGAAAGAACAGGCCAACGAGCATCAGTAGTGAAAAAGACAACCGGAGCACCAGATGATGCCTGCCAAGCGCCAACCAGATTGCAGCAACGAGCAGCGATGTGAAGACAAACGGGTACTCGAAGAATTGAGTGATCGACGGAAGGAATTCGATCGAGTCCGCAAACTTGATGAACGCATTGGCGACAAAGAGACACGTCACGGCGATCAGCAATCGCGAACTCGTTGGAGAAATACGCGCGCCCAATCGAATTATGCCGCCTAGCGGGGTCGCGTGTACGACGCCGACGATACCAACGCCCAGACTCCCGCCAATCATCATGAACAGCGCCGCGTTGAAAAAGAAATCCAGGCCACCTGTGAAACCATCGAATACCGTGCTGTCTCCGAACAGGAAGAACGCAACATATGCGCAGATTGCGCCGAGACCCATCCCACAAACGCGAATACTGGAAGACCGTGAAATCAAGCGGGTGAGCAAGAACAATTCAGCAGCGATCAATACGGTGCTCAAGATCATCGCGCTGGCAATTTCGCCGCTATTCGCTCCGGCGATCAAGCACATACGTCGGCTGACTATATCCACAGCCTAGGCCGCCCAACGGTAGTTCTGACTGACACACTGTCGCAAAGACAGGATGCCCCGCCCTCGACGACTATTATCGTACTGCTCGCCATGGGGGCTGGCAAGATGATCCGTCGGGTTCGGATCGCAAGTGTCGGATCTCATGGCCCGCGAGACGCGCGGAATCTCAGTCGGCGCGCAGCATGGCATGCACGACGACGCAAGAATGCGGCCTGATGAACTTCGGGTCACGTCTGACAGCCGAGGAATCGGCGAGTGATGTGGAATTGAAGCTTCTGATAGAACTCGGCCGATTCGCTCCGCTCCCGTTGTGCCGCGAGCATACGGTTTGACCATGGAATCCCGGATTGCCGTCTCGGATATCCTGTCTCGCCGAGAGTGCTGATGTCCCAAGGGGAAGGAGGCGATTGCCTACTGAGGCAAGCACCCTTTGGCAAGGACGGGTAGGCCGTCCCACACGCGGAACACGTTTTTGCCCTGTTTCAAGTTCTGAAAGGGCCCCGGCAACGCATGGCCGTCTTGCGGGACGGGGCTGCCCCGGAAGTCGTTGTCGACCGACTTGTGGTTCGTTGAACCAACGGTGCTGGGATCAAATGGAACGACCACTGTCAGTTCGTGTGACTCAGGCGCGTACGATACTGACATGCCCCGCTGAAGGACGCTGTGCCGATCGTTGGCAAGTCCGTGCTTCTGCCAGAAGACTCGCCATTCATCCAGAGTGAGCCGAGCCTTGCTGCCGCCGTCCATCGCACTTTGGCCTGGCGAATGACTGCCCAAGTCGCGGTGAATCAGGTCCAGGAACTCGGCAGGACTCCACGGCGGCGGCCTGTCGCATGCACTGTTCACGAGAAACACGCGCTGGCCGGCCGAAGCGTCGTAGACGTTATGGTCCAATCGCTGAGGTCCACCGCGATGGGAAGGATAGTCGATGTCGAGCATCACCTTGTGGTTGATCAACAGGTTGTTGTAGAGCGAGTGGTGATAGGTCCGCGTTCGCGTCGTCACTTGATAGATGTACGCCCCTTGCCCGTGACGGCTGTCGGCGGGGCTGTTCGCAAACAGATTGTGCATTACGGTCGAGCCCGATGCGTCGTGAACATAGAACTGAATCACTTCGTTCCCGACCACCACATTATGGTCGACCAGAACCGTGTCCCAATCGTAGTCGCTCATTTCGAGGAAGATGCCCTTGACGCCGTTGTTGACGATCACGTTCCGCGTGACGCGAGTACCGGGAAAGCGGTTGTCGAGCCAGACGCCGTCGTTCAAGGGATTGTCGGCGATGTAATTATGTTCGATCAGCCCCTCTCGCATGTCATGGCACTTGATTCCCGCATGCTCGTAACGCTTGTTGCCGATGAAGCCGAGTGCGTTGTTTCGTAGGATCACGTTGCCGCGGATCGTGAGCCGAGTGCTACCCAAACCGATCAACCCTGCGGCACCGTTGTCGACCAGATAGTTGGCCTCGATCAGATTGTCGCTGCCGAACCTGGCGCGGCTCGTTTCGGCGGCCGGAGCCGGTTCGTTGCTGCCGCCCCCGGCGCCCGCGTCGATGGCCACCGTGTTGGCGTACCGGATCATGTTGTTCCGCACCGTCCAGTGATGACCAGCGCGGAGTCCCAACGCACCCGCTTGAGCCCAGATGGGCGTGTTCCAGAAATTGGTCGGGTAGTTGTTTCCACAGTGTTCGAGAACGAAGCCCTCGACGACGATATACCCCAGGCCGCGCACGTGCGGGGCAAAGACCCGTCGCCGCGTCGTGAGTTCGACCGACTGTTCCGTCGGTGTCCGATCGCCGAAGTGGATGGAGATTCGGCCCGATTTCGCGTCGAAGGTCCATGTGTCCGGTTGTTGCTCGACTTCTTTCAGGAACGGCACTTGGGTAAAGATCTCACCGCCAACAAACACCTGGCCGCAGTTGTAGACCAGATTCGGGTGGCCATAGCCAAACCTGTCCCGCTCCGGCTTGCCGTCCCGCCCGTGTGGCGTCGAGGCCATCTCGACTCGGAAGGGGTTCGCACTGTCGATGTAGACGTCGTCGACGAACATTGCTTCGTCGATCGCACCGAAGTAGACCGAATCGTTGTGCTTTGTCCACTCGGGTCGCCAGACGTCGGAACCCTTGATAATTACGCGGCCGAGTTTTTCGCCACGGTACGTGATCGGCTTGCCCGGTTCGCCTCCGCGCGGTGGAGTCACCCGCTCGCGATAGACCCCGGCTCGCACCAAGACCGTATCGCCCGGTTTGGCGCACTCTGCCGCTCGCCCGATCGTTCGGAACGGTGCCGACGCGTCACCTATGGCACCGTCGTCCCCCGCCGGCGAAACCACAAAGATGGCGGCGCGCGATTCGTGTGCAGACAAAACGAAAGGAAGCGTCAGAATTACAGTACATATTGCGAGTCGCATGGTCGTTCGGCGTCTCCATCGCAGAGAATCTCTGACAGACGTGCAAACAGGTTATACTCAGCACGGTCTGGAATTGCGGTTTTCCCGTGGGGTAGGTTTGTAACCAGCCTGGGTTTGCGTTGATCGGCAGGTTGGAAACCTGCCCCACGAAGGTATATGCAGTGCTATGTGAACTCCAACGCAGAAGCCAACCGTTTTGACGTGACAACACGTCATCGCAGCTTCAACGCCCAATCCGTTTCCGCCTTCGTGGTTTCACCGGGGAACAATGGTAGTTGAATCGTGCCGTCCTCGGCAGCGACAAGCGTCTTGATATTCTTGTCCAGCCAGCGACCCGTGCGCGGATCGAACCACCGGGCCTGGTATTTCCGGTCGGCGGGCATGCCGGACAACGTGGCCCGAGGACAACCCTGCTCGAAGTACATGAGCAGCAGGTCACGATGCCGGGTGCCGGCGCAATAGGCCCAGCCGTCAAGCGACTTGACGTCGCCCGTGCGATTCGGGCTCACACATTCAGGCATGGGAACCAAGTCTTGATACTCCCGCCCTTCCGACATGATGAACGTGGCCAGATGTCGCATCTGGTCGGCCGACGGCCATTGGATGACCTCCCAGATCGGATAGTCGGAGGCGGCCTCGACCTCGCCGCTCCACAGACCGCCTTTCCAACCGCCGGCTCCGTAGATATGGCCGCCCAATCCCCCGGACAGGACGCTGCCGTACATGGCCGAGCGGCAGTAGCGGGCGGCCTTGTCCGATCCCGGCTCCGCGTCCTCCATGCCGTCGTAGTACGGCTCGCCGTTGATGCCCGGTGTCGGCGGCTTCGCTCGATAGATCTCGGTCAGATAGGCGTACACGTCGTGCGTCCGGCGATTGCCGATCTGATGAAAATCAAGCCAACGGGCCTGATCGACGTGGCCCCAGTTTTGTAGCGAGGAAGGGTTCGAGTTCGTTCCGGCCAAAGTTCCGAACGGAGGTCGGCCGAAGCGGTCAATGACTAGGTTGGCTGCCTCGTTCCAGGCTTCCGTGGCGATACTCTGGTGCGGTGTGTCGAAATGGATCGGGCTGAACAAGCAGGAATTTGCCTGGTATCGGCTCCAGACATATTGGATGTACCGTGTATACGAGTCGGGCCACGAATGGTACTTTCTCCAGACCTGCCCAATGTCGCGCCGGGCGACTTCGATGAAGGGGATCATTCCCTGGTCGTTCAGGTAGTCGATCTTCTTGTCCATCGAATGGAAATACTCAGGGTTGATACGATCCAGGTTGGGAATATGCTTTTCGTAACCTGGAACGAGACCGGGGAATTCGAACGCCCGTTGCCCCGCCTCGTTGCTCATCTCTTTCGCACTTTTGGTTCCGGCTTGTGGCCACGCCGATCGCAGGACCATTCCGTCGGACGTCTTCCACTTGGCCGGCTTGCCGTCGTTGGCCCAATTCGGAAACGCGGCGATCATGGCGATGCAGTTGAACTGCTGCCGTCGGCGGTAGCGAACGTAGTCCTTGAACCCCGACTCCGGCCCCAAAGGGCGTATGCGTTCGTCGTCGTACCAGCGGAAGCGGAACGTCGGCACAGCCCACCAGGTATCGCCGAGCAAGAAGAACGGAGTCCCGTCGGCATACTCGAACGCATGCCCGTTGGCACTGGCCTTTACCATGCCGCGCCGGCACGGGTTTTGGGCCAATTCCGCCTCCGTCCAATGGGCGGCAGTGAATTCGCCTTGGTGGCCCTGCAATCCTGGATCGGCAACGCTAGCCCCACTTTTCCACGCCCACCGGCCTGGCGTCGTCGCCAACACACGGACGCGAAAGGTGCTGCCGCCGTCCCAGAAACCGTAACACCGCTTCGCGAACCCCGGCCCGTTGAGGTCTACCCAGACTTCGACGTCTGTGTAAGGGTTTTCGTATGAACGCCGGCTCTCCAGCGTAATCTCGACCTTCTCCCACAAGTGCCGCGTTTCGGCCTCGGCCGGAACGCCTTGAGAGACGACGGCCAGTGCGATCAGTGCGATCAGCGTTGTTTCTCGTTTCATCTTCATTCGAATCGCTGTCTTGTTCCCGTCCGCTTGTGCACGGATGTCCGATTTGGTTTGCTCCATGGTCACATGGATTCTCCTTGAATTAGTCTGTCGGCTTTAGTCGGGTCAAGATGCAATCCCCGTTGCCCCATCTGGGGCCGCCTCCGCCGGCAAACGTGCCTTGGTACGCGTTCTTGGCGGGCCAGCCGGGTCCGCTGACAGCGCCGGTCAGGTAGAGACTGCCGTCCTGTCCGAGATAGGCGGACCGACCAGTGTCGAAGGCTCCACCGCCCATGTAGGTCGAGTACAGCAGGCGACTGAAGTCCGCCGACAATCGCACGATCAGGGCGTCCTTCCCGCCAGCGTATTCTCGTTGGCAAGCATTGGATGTGACGGGGAAGTCATTCGAGTCCGTCTGACCGACGAAGAACACATTTCCCACCCGATCGACGTAGATACCATCGGCGCCCTCGCTGCCGCTACCGCCGATCAGTGTACTCCGCAGCAGTGCCCCAGTGGGCGAGAGCTTGACAATGGCAATGTCCGTCGGGCCGTCCCGCTTGCCGTCAAACGCGCCTGATGTCGTGGGAAAATCGGCCGATTTGGTGCACACCGATACGTAGGCGTTGCCGTCTGTATCAATGGCAAGCGTGTGCGTACTGACTGCCCAATCCACTCCAGAACCGCCCAAGTAGGTTCCGTATACGAGTCCCGATCCGTCAGCCTTGATCGCCGCGACATAGCCGTCGTCGCCTCCGTTATGCTTGCGGGCGAAAGCGCCGGGGGTGGTAGGCAGGTCCTTCGAGGTTGTGTTGAACACGATGTAGACGCGGTTCATTGTGTAGACTCGAATCGACGACTCCTGAGTGTCCTTGCCCGAGCCGCCCAACCACGTAGCCCACAGCACGCGCGAGCCGTCACTTTTGACCTTTACGATTCCGCAGTCCAGGTTCCCGGCGGGTTTCTCCTGGAAACGGCCCGAAAACGCATAGTTGAACCAATCCGGTTTCTGCACACCTTCAGACCTCGTGTTCCATCCGAGCGGAAGATAGACGTTGCCATCAGCGTCGATGTCCAAGTCGCGACATAGCTCGCCGACTCCCACAAAGCTGGACCAGATCAGTCGGTCGCCATCGGGCGACAGTTTGACGACGAAACCGTTTTGGGAGCCGTAGAAGCCGTTGTATCTGCTGCCTCCGTATTCCGTCTGAAACGCGCTATCGGTGACCGGGAAGCCCGGCCCGGCTCGCCCGGCCACGTAGACGTTTCCCTGGGCGTCCACCTCGACGGCATAGGCCCGATCGTAGTTCGGCCCGCCCAGGAGCGTCGACCAAATGAGTTTGCCTTCCGGATCGAACTTCGTGACGAATGCATCGCACTGACCGGCGGGGCCCATCTGTTTGCCGCCGGCGTTGAAGCTCTGATCGTAAGCTCCGGGCGTAGTCGGAAAATCGGTGGAAGCCGTGCCGCCAACCATATAGATGTTGCCCTGATGGTCGGCGAACACGTCGCGCGCGTGCTCCCAGTTGCCACCGCCGATGTATGTCGAGAAGACAACGTCGTACTGTTCCTTGTCTGCCCCGGCGGTGGCTGCAGACACTGCCACGCAGAGGAGGAACACTCCGATTCGTGCGGTGTAAGAAGAATGTGTCGCGTTCATTGTTTGTTCCACTGATCGAGATAGAACAACTTCCAGTAAGCACGCATACACTGCCAGCATCCTAAGCTGCTTTGCACGCCTTGACCAGTCATCACGGCAAATCGAAACTTAAGCGTGGTTTGGCGTTAGACAAGTGCTTCGATCCAACAAATGGTTGAAGGGGTTATTGTATGTGGAAACACATCATTCTCATCCTCAGTATAACTGTGCTCGAAACGAATCTACGTGCGGACGACGCCAACGAGGAGTTCCGCGGGGTCTGGGTGGCTCGCTTCGCCTGGGCCTCGGCCGACGGTGAACGGTGCAGAAACAACATCACAACAATCATGGACGCTGCGGCGGAGAACAACCTGAACGCGGTCGTCTTTCAGGTTCGAGGCGCCGCCGAGACGCTCTACCCGAGCGAATTGGAGCCGTGGTCGCCGATGGTAGGTGAAGACGGTCCTGGATTCGACACAGTCGAATTCGCCATCAAAGCAGCCCACCAGCGCGGTTTGCAGTTTCATGCCTATGTCAACCCAATGCCGCTGCGATCCGCGGGCCGCAAGAATCCACTCAAGGATAAACGACATCTCTGGTATGCACACGGCCCGGATTCTCCCGAGCCGTGGATCTGCGTCGATGAAGACGGGAACCCAGCGGCGGCGGAATACTACTACCTGTCGGCGGGCGTGCCGGGAGTCCACGTCTATCTCCGCAAGGTCATACTGGACTTGGTGCGCCGGTATGATGTCGACGGAGTCCACCTCGATCGGATCCGCTACCCTGGAAAGGAGTACAGCCATGACGCGATCAGTGAACGGCGATTCCGCGGCCAGGGCAATCCCGAGCAGTTAGACCGCGCAGATTGGCAACGCGAACAACTGAACAAACTGATCAACGATCTCGCGGCGGAGATCCGCGCCGTGAAACCGGACGTCGTCATGTCTTGCGCGGCGTGGGGGATTTACCGTCGCGATCATATCGACGGCTACCAGAACTTCAGTAGCGGCTACCACGACTACTGCCAGGACACGTGGAACTGGATCCGCATCGGGGCCATGGACCTGCTGATGCCGATGATCTATTGGGATCTTTCGGAACCCAAGCCAAACTACGACGATTTGCTCCACGACTTCATCCGTGGCGTGGGAAAGGATCACTTGGTAGGAGGGCAACGGGTATTCACTCCCGAGGAGAACGTTCGCCAGATCCAATTGACGCGCGACGCGGGCACAGTCGGCACAGTGCTCTGGTCATACCGCTTGGCACGGCGACAGGACTTGCTATCCCATCTGAAGAAGACTCTGTACGCGTCGAAAGCTTCCGTCCCGCAGATACCTCGCGCGGCTCACGCTACGCATGGCACGATCCTTGGAACCGCTCGCGACCGAGATGGCACACCGCTAGTCGACGCGTGGGTATCAATCGAGCCGGTTGACCCCACGGAGCCCAAAGACGGCGTTTTCACGCAAACGTGGCCAACCAGCGCGGACGGTCGATTCGCTTTTCTGAAGATTCCGCCGGTTCCCGTACGTATCACGGTCCGCTACCGGGACAAATCGGCCGCCGTGATGGGACCCGTCGCGATCAGGGTGCGAGAAGTGACCAGCGTGAACGCAGTCGTCGGAGGCGCTGAGGAGGCAGGCTCTTTTTCCATATCCATTGGCGGGGAAGAAGAGGTGAAGGCCAGGGAACGTTCGAGAAACAACGCTCGTAGCCGGAGTGGCAACACTTCGGGTGGAAGCGGAATATCCCGAAGTCTTGGGCTTGCCCGATCGTGCGGCCGTCGCCAATCAGGCGGCACGTCCTGATGGCGGTAGCGGGGCGGATCTGTTTATTAGCATCCATCACAATGCTGGTGGGCGCTCGGCGAACTACACGACGGTCTGGTTCCATGGCGAGGCGGATTGGTCCGAGCCCGATTTGGATGTGGCCCGCTACGTGGGGCACGCGCTGGGCGAAGCTCTGCGGACCGACGTGGGGCGCACGTCGCCGTTGATGAGCGACCAGCAAATGTACCCGGAAGGATTCGGCGTGTTGCGCCATTGCCAAGTGCCAGCAGTGTTGCTTGAGTGCTCGTTCTTCTCAAACCCGGAAGAAAACGAGCGACTGCGAGATGCGTTCTACAATCTGCGCGAAGCGTACGCTGTCTATCGAGGGCTCTGTCAATATGCCTACGGCGGCCGCCCGACCCAATCGCTTCCCAAGGTTTCTCTGGAGAACGGCGTCCTGCAAGTGACGACCGTCCTGGACGACGGACTGCCAGCAACATGGTGGGGCGGCGATCGCCAGCGCATTCTCTCTTCGACAATCAGCGTCTATGTAGACGATCACGCGATGGACGTCGACTACGATCCCACGGACAAGAAACTAGTTGCCAAGCTAGCAGAGTTTGCGGTACCCGAGGCGCGTACCGCCGCGTTGCGGATCCACTTCGCCAATTTCTTCAAGCATCACAATTGGCCGCAACGATTTGCGATACGTATCGACGAGACTGGAAACCGGGGCCATTGCTCCCCGCTCGCCGCTCGGCGGTACCAGCCTCCAGAGGATTAGCCTGCTGATCGGGTCCCTCGCCCCTTCGACAGCTACGCTTCCCACTTTGCTTCCGCCTTGTCTCGCATGACTCCCCAGAAGAAGCTTCCGCACCGAACCCAGCCTCGCCGTGTGCAGCCATCCGCGGTTCGGACCACGACGTGATAGATCATCTGGCCTTTGGACGAAGTCCAGAAAAACGGCCCTCGGCGCAGCCATCGAAACTCGGATGACACAATGTGATATCCGTTATCGGCTGCCCACGCCTCGAGAATCTGGCGGGCACGAGAAAACGTCCAGATCGTCATGACCACACCAAACGCGAGGAAGACCAATATCAGGAGTACGGGGAACACGTTTTCCATTTCGCGCACGCTCTCGGAAATCAAGGAAGGCAGCGACGATGAACTAGGTAGTTATTCGTACCGACGAGCGTTTTCTGGTAGCAGATTCCTGGGAAGCGCCGTAGAACGCTCGTTGATGATGGCTGGTTCCGCGCGGTATGTGCGACTACCCTCTACTTCAGGGTTCAGCATCTTGTTGCTCAGGGCTCTTGCCGGTGTCTTCGACGTCGCCCGTTTCCTTGCCCCGCAACCATGCCTCGAACTTCTCGATTGCCCGCGTGTTGCCAGGCGTGCCCGGCCCCCAAGTATGCTGGCGGTAGTTGAAAGTGCTGCCAGCCAGCTTACTCATGCTTTGCATCACCGTAACCCTATATTGTCTGCTAATTTGGTCTTGCTTGAGCAACTTCAAAATGACCGGGCCGGCGGCCAAGTCCTTCTGCTCGGCAAAGCACCGCAAGGCCTTGAATCGAACGGTTTCATCCTCATCATTCAGCAGCCGCAGCAGCTTATCGCGTACGGCCGCGAAGGAATCCGCAGGCAAGTTCGAGGCCAATTGGGCCGCGGCACTGCGGAAGCGTGGCTCTTTCTCGCCTGCCAGTTTGACGGCTTGCGGGGCCAACTTTGGATCGCGGCATGCATACAGCGCATAGACGGCATGGTAGCGGATTTCCTTATCCGGCGATTCGAGTAGCTTCAATAGAGTTGGCTCGGCTGGCTTGCCATGTAACGGCCCCTGAAACAAGCCGGCACACCGTACGAGGAACTTCGGGTCTTCTTCTACCCTTTCCAGGAGCGGACGTACGATCGAGACGTTTCTCATGAACAGAAGCGTTCGGTAGACCTCTCTGGGCACATCGGCATCGTCCATATACATTGCCAGAAGCCGGTCGACAAAGGACGGCAATTCCAGTGCCAGGATGGTCGCACTGGCCCGAGCCACTTCCTGCTTTACACCGGACTTCAGATCCGCATCGATCAATTGGGCTGTCGCGTCCGCATGCTTCTTCAAAACCTGGATCGCACGCGCCCGGGCGGCGACGCTCAGCCACAGCCTGCTCTCCAGTTTGTCCGCGACTTGCTCGGGGCTCATTCGGGATGCCGCTTCAGCCAATTGTTGTGCCCAGCGTGTCGTACGGTCTCCGCCCGGCCCGCCGAACCTTGTGCGATCGAGGATGTGGTCCGGATGCGAACTGAGGATGCCTTCGATGGCCGAGTTCATGTAGCGAGGGGCCAAATCCTTGTATAGATGCGGCAACTGTTTCACCTGGTCGGACATCGACAACCGAGCGATCCGCTCGATGTCCAAGAACTGCTGGCGAGCGTCCCCGTCCCTCGGCCGGGCGAGCCGACTCGCTGGAGGATCGCGTACCTCCGTTTCTTTGCCGCCGAAGACCACGTTCCCCAAAGGCTTGTCCAGAGAGGAAGATGGACGCGAGTCGTCAAACGATAGCTCGACTTCCACCATCCGCTTGCTCTTGACAATCACGTTGACCTCGGCGGTCGGTCTGGCAGCGCCCGTGTCTCGGCCGGGAGGAATGACGGGCCCCGACCGCACTTTGCACTTGCCCGCTGGTACGTTGCGGAACTCGAACGTCTCGCCTGCCGTAACTTGCATGCCGGGCAATCTGCCTAGGCGGTTCGTCCAATCTTCGTGGTCGAGCGTCACAGCATAGCTGGCGTATTCACTGCTGTTCCGTGGGCCGATCACCTTGCCGCGGATTACGCCATCGTAACCAGACCCTGGATCAAAAGCATAGACCGAACCGAGCGGAAAGGTGGCCACCGATACGTCTTGCGCACCGGCAATTCTTAGGGAATTCAGGAGTCCAGGGACATGTTTATGCTTCATTGCACGGTCTGCGCGAATGAGGACGGCAAGCTCCGGTGATGCCTTGAGAAGCCGTGTCGCCCGCTCGCGCAAAGCGCCTTCGCCAAGTTGCTCGTAGCCGATCCAGTAGGTGGGCGTTCCTTGTCGGTTGTCTTCGGCGTGGATCAGATCCACGATCAATGGCTCGTCGGGGCCGCGATCCACATGGTCCTGAACCCGTTGGCCGCCAGCAGGGGATGCTTTGGAATCATGGGCGGCCATCGGGAACATCACCAGAACGATGGACGTAGCGACAGCAGTCGATGTGATCTTACGTAGAATTGTCACAAGGCTCTCCTTCACGCGTGTTGAAACACAAAGCTTCGACTACCCTATTGTGTCAAACGACGGGCCGGGCGGGTGTAACTCGTATGTAAAACGCAGCACGTCGGCTATTCATCGCGTTCTGGAATCAGGGGCGGTCTGCTCCCACCTAAGAGATTCGCCGAAGTTGGCGTCGAACGACGGCCCATGTGCCCTTGATTCTCTTCAACACCACGTCTTGTTCGGCTGCACCTTCCGGCCCTTCATAATCATTGATTCTGACCGTAGCTTCGTCGCCCTTGAAGGTTACGTTCCAACTCACGAAAACCGCACCGTGCCCGTGTTTCTTCTGCCACCACTGACGCCGGTGTTCCAGATAGATGACAGGGCCGCTGTAGCCCCAAATCTGCAACTTGCGTGAGCCGGTAGGCACGACGAGCAGATGCCGTGAGTCGCTTACGCCGAACGCAGCGAACATGGCCTTTTGCAGAATCTTGGTTTCTTCGTCAGGCTCCCGATCGGCTGGCGGCGCATAGTTGGGACAAGTGTCTTCGCCGTCGGAGAGGCCATCGCCGTCGGTATCGGACGCTTTGGGATCCAGACCAAGTCGGAGTTCTTCGAAATCCGTCCATCCGTCTTCGTCCGTGTCTCGAAGGACGTCGTCAAGGGCGATCTCTAGTTCCTGTTTGCTGAAAGAACTGGGGCTCTGTGGCTCCTCCCTCACATACGACAGCACCAGCACGCCCTTGCCTCTCGCGGACAACACCGGCTTGTGGGTGTTCTGAGATGATATGTCGGGTATCAGCCTTGGACGCGACCAGTCGGTCTGTCGCTCAGGCGTTTTGCTGGTCGTCAAGAACAGGTCCTGTGCTCCCAACGCGGTCGATCGCACGATGGCATAGGTTGTCCCGTCCTCGGCCTTGGCCTGTGCCATGGGTTTTGGATGCGTCGGGGCGAAGTGCGAGCAGGGGTGCGAAAAAAATCCCAGGTTCACCGTGTCGGGCGTTGCTGATCGCGTCTTCGCCTTTTCCTCTATTCGCTCGACGGCAGCGAGGCTCTGTGGCGTGCCCAGTGCACCGAGGCGGGCATAGGCGACGGTTCGCAGGTCCTGGGCTTTGCGAAAAAGGCGCCCGGAGGGATTCAGTTTCGCAGCCTCGGCCGACGAGCCAGCGATGCGTTCCAGCCACGCTACGTCTTCAGACGTCTCAATCCTCTCGAAAGGATCCACAGCTTCTTCGGCACACGCCGAGAAGCGAAATGTCATGACGGCTAGCATCGCGACCGTTGCCATAATGTACGCGACGGAGGTTCGCTTCATTGTCGCTCTCCTGTCAGGTTCTCGACTCGTGGCCCTACCCTGTGCCCCTTCATAGCTGCGTTTGCCAGAACGCGATTCAAGTGTTAGCCCCACCGGCCCCGCGCCGGTGGTCTACGGGTTTGGAGACTATACGTGGGCTCGGACAGCAATATGAGCCCGCCGGCCCCGTGCCGGTGGTGAACCGCTTTGCCAACTACATGCGGAACCAAGAGACGCCGACATTGCAGCAAGTTTCCAAACCCCTTTCCATCGGCACAGGGCCGTTGGAGAATCGGTGGTAGCTGCGACGATCGTTTAGTTCCCAAACCTGTTTCCACCGGCACGGGACCGGTGGGGGACCGCCGATGTGGCGCTATCCAACTAATACTCGTACCGGACTCGGTATGTGACGGTGACTTCGCCGTCTTTCGGTACTTCGATCGGAAAGACCACCGTGCGGCTGTCAAGTTGCTCGAAATTGTGACTTTGCTGGAGCATTTTCCAGCCTCGCCATCGATAGAGCTTCTCGAACACCTTGACGGTGACGGGCTCTTCTTTGTGGTTACGTAGCTTGATCTCGAAGGCCTCTTCGCAGATGTGGTCCGTTACCTTCTTGAAGTCCGTCTGTTTCCGTTCGCCAACGATGTCGAAGGCGTCGCCGATGTAAAGAACCAACTTCTCGTCGCGTGGCGTGTGATCGATCGTGTCTTCGCCGATGAACTCAAGCGACTTGTCGCTGTCGGCCTTGTAGACCCGGCATTTCCCTGCGGGCAGGGCGATACCCAGGTTCTCCGTGGGGCGGTTCTCAAATTCCACCAAAACCTGGACCTTCTTGTTCTCGTCGCGACCCCACTTCGGATCCCAGTTGCGAGAATGTCGGTGCCAGTTCACTTTGGCGCCATCGTAGAGGTAGGTCTTCTTCACTGGCACGTTCTCGGCGGTAATCAACTCGATCTGCTTGATCTGCCGGTTACTCACCGTCGTTTTCTCCGGCAGCTTGTACATGCGATACTCGCCGAATACGCGGCTGGGATCATCGCCCTTCTCGTCAGTCGGAGCCAAACGGGTAGTCTGTTTGTAGTACTGCTGCCCCCAACTCCACTGCATCCGGCTCGGATCGTGTATTGGAGTTCCGGCCAACAGCTTGATCGAGGCATCGGCGTACTTCGTGCCGGTGTTGTTCTCCAACGTCACCCAGCCGCTTAGATTGGCCGACGTGTCGTCGTCACTGAGAACGATGTTGTAGTCGGCCCGCCAGCGGATCGAATTGGCGATATACGAGACTTCGACCAGATGTTTGCCCGCCTTCTTCGCCAGGATTTCCCACACCAGCGTTGGACGAGTAAGCAATCCACCGGGAAGCTCGCTGAACTGGATCCGCTTGACATTCTCGCCTCGCTGGACCATGAAGATCGGCCCGTTATCCCGCTCCTTGCTGATCACCAACTGGCGGTCGTCGTAGCTCATCAGGATGCCCTCATACAGTCGGCCGTCAGCCGTATGGACCGTGACCTGTCGGTCGATGTACTTTTGCAGCAACTTGTTGGCGCCTACCAAGTCGAATTCGTAGTTCTGTTCGTTAACCGTGGCCGTGGCGTCGGTCAGCGAGCGAAAATGCACGCTGGTCGCGTCGATCGTGCTGGCCACATCGCGGAATCGCACGGTGTTGAATCCCTTGCGGAGTTCCTGGTCGAGGATTCGGCGATCCTTGACCAACGCAAAGTTATTGTTGTAGACGGTCAAGTGCACGCCCGGCTCGGCCTTCTGGCCCCAGACGGGCGAGCTGAACCCGGTCGCTACGACGACGGTCAGGAGAAATCGGGACGTGATGTTCATCGGTCTATCCTTTCGCGGAATAACGGCGTCGATGGCAGGTTACCACGTGTACTGAACGGTGTACTTGACTTCGGCCTGGCCATTGGCCGCGACCTGTAGTTTGTACTCCAACGTACGGAAGTCCTTCTTTCTGTATTCATGGCTGGAATTGAGGACAGTCCAGTTCCGTTCGGGATGGTGCAGGGGCTCTTCGATTGTCACGTCAATCGCCTGGTCCTTGTGGTTGCGCACGAGGATTTTCCAGTCCTGCTCTTCCCACTTCCGGCCCGCCTTCCTGCGAGTGACCATCGGCACACGGTCGGCGAACAAATCGAAGGCCATACCGAGCTTCAGCCGAACCGGCTCGTCCTTGGGGATATGGCCGATTCCGTCCCTGCCGATGAACTCCGGCTGGCCGTCGGCATCGCGTTGGTACAGGCGAAACGGACCAGCGGGCAGCGGGATGCCGAGTCCTGGACGAGTCTTCTTCGAGTTCTCGAACTCGAGAATGGTCGCCACCCGGCTACCAAGATCAGGTCGATAGAGATAGGTTTTCTTCGCCGGGATCTTCTCGACCTTCAGCAGTTCGATCTGCTTGATCTGTGCGTTAGCCAACGTCGTGGGTTTTTGGAGTGTGTACAGGTGATACTCGGCGAAACTCTTTTCTTGGATTGCCGCTCCTAGGGCTGCGTCCAGGTGGACGGGACGCATGTCCGCCATCTTGCCCGCACCGCCCTGCTTTTGCACGAGATGCAAATCGCCGGCCATCAGCTTCAAAGCAGCGTCCTCGAACGTCGTCCCTGTTCGATTGTCGATCGTCACCCAGCCGGCAACGTCTAAGGTCTTTTCATCGGCCGAGGCCACCGCGCGGTAGTCGACACGCCAATTGATTCGGGAAGCCGTGTAAGCGATCTTGACCAGGTGTTCCTCGGCTTTCTTGGCCCGGACCTTCCACACCAACGTCGGTCGTAGCAACAGTCCTTCCGGGAGCTTGTCAAACCGAATATCCTTGACGTTGTTGCCCCGCGGGACCAACTGAATCCCGCCGTCGCTTGCCAGCACCAAGTTCGCCTGATCGGCCGAAAGGAGCGTCCCTTCGATCAGACTTCCGTCCCGGCCGACAATACTGATCTCGCGATCAATGTACTTGTCCAGCAACTTGCCAGCGCTGAGCAGATCGAACTCGTAGTTCTGCTCCAGAACCTTGGCCCCGGTCGGTCGTAGCGAAGTGAATTGCACAGACTCGGGCACGATCGTGGCGGCTCCATCGGGGAACTTGACCCTACCGACGTCCTTGGGCAAGTCCCTCACCCGCCGGTCTTTCCACACGGCCCAGTTTTCGTTGTGGACCGTCCCGCTCACC
>JACKQG010000557.1_pt1 | contig 54334 bp, 47 predicted proteins | sample 8237621 | NCBI WGS metagenome assembly JACKQG01 (sample SAMN15677084, study PRJNA649215) | marine metagenome | biome: marine; feature: Black Sea; material: saline water; isolation source: suspended particulate matter (SPM) from the Black Sea western gyre | collected 2013-06-09/2013-06-10 | depth... | reverse complement strand
TCAGGGCTGACCTGAGCTATGGTCTCCTTTAGTTCGTCATAGCTGATGGGACCTTCCTGAAAGGCAGAAAAAAAGCCGAGCAAGGCGAGATTTGCTGACATGGGGGCCGCAAATTTTGCCGCAATGTCCGAGGCTGGGATTGAGCGACACTCGATCCCGATCTTTTCCATATAGGGCCTTACCTCTTTTCGGGGAAAAGAGGGTTTTGGGGCGTTTGCATACAGCTTCCCTCCGTCAGCAAGATAAGGGATATTGCGGTAGGCCTCGTTCTCCTCCAACGCAAGCAGGATATGGGCCGAACCAGCCCTGACCACGCTCCCTTTTACGTCCCCGACCCTGAGGTGAGAGATAACAGATCCACCGCGCTGGGCCATTCCATGGGTCTCGGCAACCAAAATCTTAAGCCCTTTGTTAACAGCAGACCGGGCCAGGAGCTTGGTCATGAACAGTATGCCCTGGCCTCCCAAGCCACTCAATACGAAATTGATGTTTTCCATGGATGTTATTCTCTCTCTTTGGGTGAGCCCCTATGCCTCTATAATAGCACCTTTGGGGCATATCTCTAAACAGACACCACATCGGGCACAAAGGGTTTGATCAACTGCAGTCCGTTCCAGATCAGCGTCTTTATAAAGCGCCGGGCATTCAAACCGATCGTGGCAGAAATTACACTCCGCGCAATCTTCCGTTACGACTATTTCCGTTTTCTGTGGAATGGCCTCTTCCCTGTAAGCAATGACGCAGGGATGCCGCGCGATAATAACAGCGACCCCGCCGTCAGGATCACTTGTATATTGGGCAGCCTTTTTGATTAACTTGTTCATTTCTTTTAGATCATAAGGATCAACTATCTCAATAAAATCGACACCGCAACCGGCGACAACCCTTTCAAGGGGGATCGTCTTGCCTTTGGACCCATCCGCACGGATCCCCAATCCCGGGGTGGGCTGCATCCCTGTCATAGCAGTGATCTGGTTGTCCAGGATAACCAGGATAAATCGAGAGTCATTATAAACCGCATTTAGCAACCCGGCGGTGCCTGAATGATAAAACGTGGAATCCCCGATAGTAGCCACAATCGGCTGCTCAACTTGATCCTGGGCAAAAGAATGATAGAAACCGGAGGCCATGGTTATGCCGGCCCCCATGTCCAAACAGGTGTCAACGCCCCCTAAATTTATCCCCAGGGTGTAACAGCCGATATCAGAGGTAAATATCGCCTTTGGCCTGGCCTTCCTGATGGCAAAAAAGGAGGCCCTGTGTGGGCACCCAGGGCAGAGCGTGGGTTTACGTATGGGGAGCTCAAGCCCCTTCACCAGTTCAATGGCGCTCCCGTGCCCATCGCTGCTCAGCCCTTTCATCTGTTGTTCTTCAAGGGTTTTATTGATCAGGCTATAGACCACCTCCGGCACCAGTTCACCTTCAGATGGGACATGGCCCGAAAACCTGCCGAGGACCTTCTCGCTGTCTCTCAGAAAATATTCGATTACACTGTCCGTCTCTTCTATGACAAGCACCTTTTCACAGGCGGACATGAACTCCTCGGCCAACCCCTCCGGAAACGGGTGGGGCGCACACATTTTCAGGACCGGGATATCCCTTCGGTCTTCATCGGACAATATGTCCTGCACAACCGAATAAGACACGCCGCCAGCCAGGATACCCAAAGGGTACTTTTCCCCTGCCTTTAGATCGTGAAAGTTGAACGGATCGAGCTTTTCGAACCTGCGCCCGATTTCTTTTAATTTTCGATTCAACTCGCCGTGGAGTATAAAACGAAATCGGGGCGTAGCCGCCCATCGGCCCGGGTTTTTCTCAAAGGATGCCTTCTGTTCATTGTTTTTTAACTCCCCCCATGTGAGGTTCTCCCTGGCATGACACACCCGAATGGTAGGCCGCAAAATGACCGGCACCTGGAATTCTTCGGAAAGATCGAAGGCAATACCCAACATCTGCCTCGCCTCTTCAGGGCTGGAAGGGTCTAACACCGGGACCTTGGCAAAGCGGGCCATCAACCGGGTGTCCTGTTCGGTCTGGGAGGAGTGTGGACCGGGATCATCACAGGAAATAACAACAAACCCTCCCTTAGTCCCCATATAAGCGGCGCTCATAAGTGAGTCAGCCGCCACGTTCAGCCCCACCTGCTTCATACAGCATGCCGCCCTCTTGCCTGAAATGGCGGCGGCAAAGGCGTTATCAAAGGCCACCTTCTCGTTGGTGGACCACTCCACATATGTGTTCAGACCCTCTGACTTTACGAGACGCACCACTTCGGGAAGGATCTCAGAGCTGGGTGTGCCCGGATAGGAAGTTACCACCTGACATCCTGCCTCAAGCAGCCCTAAGGCAATAGCGCCGTTTCCCAAAAAAATCTCTTTTTGCATCATGATTATTCTTTCTTCCCCTGTATGAACTTTTCGATCATTTGAGCAATAGAGGGCATCTTAAAGCGACCTCTAATAAATCACGCGAAAGGGTAGCCGCTCCGGGCCATAAAGTCAAGCAGGAGATGAAGGGCGCGGACAGCCTCCTAAGTGTTGGCAAAATTTTCGACTCATCAATCAGAGTTAGCGCCTCTGAAACAACTGGCTTTCATCAGCAAAATAGAATAATTTATGATGCATCCGAACTAAATAAGGGAATCTCTGTCTGTATAAAGGAACTGCATTGGAGAAAATCTTTCAGAACCGCAATCTCACTCTTCTCTGGTTAGGGCAAATGGTCTCTCAGAGTGGTGATTCGATATATCAGATCGGCCTGCTGTGGCTGGTGCTGGAACTCACCGGTTCCTCGTCGGCGACCGGACTTGTGGCCATGGCCTCGTATTTACCCGCATTACTTCTCTCATTATTTGCCGGAGTTGCTGCAGACCGTGGTGGCAGAAGGCGAATCATGCTTATATCAGACAGCGCACGTTTTGTGGTGGTGCTGTTAATCCCCGCCACCTTTCTGTTTGGCGCATTAGAACCCCTATTTATGGCAATGAATGCCTTTGCCGTAGCTATTGCGGCTACTTTTTTCAACCCGGCCAGAGACGCTTTTATCCCCGAGATTGTTCCCAAAGAAGGCCTCATTCGAGCCAATTCCCTCATACAGACATCATGGCAATTCGCCCTACTCTTAGGCCCGGCAATCGCGGGAGGGCTGCTGCATTACCTCGGGAATATCCACCTTTTTGCCGCATGTTCCCTTACATATCTGGTCTCGTTTATCTTTATTTTTTTCATCCGTTCAGGTGTAAAGGCCTTTTCCGTCTCCAAAAGCTCTCCCAGTATGAAGGAAATTAAGGATGGGCTGGTTTTCGCCCTAAGAAATCCGGTCATTTTCCCCCTGCTCCTTTTAACGGCAGCAGATAATATGTTCATCATGGGGCCAGCCATCGTCGGTTCTCCCGTGTTTGTAAAACAGACATTGGGTCTTGGAGCTGAAGCATTTGCCCTGATTATGGCATGCCATGCCATCGGGATGCTCCTCGGCAGCAGTGGGCTGTTTTTTATAGGAGGCCGTTTCAAGAAGGGCCATATCTTGCTGACCGGGATGGTGCTGGACGGCATAACATTTATCCCCCTATATTTTGTCGAATCATTGGTGACTGCGTGTATTATCATAGTAATTCATTCTCTCGCAGTACCGATGATGACAGTAAGCCGGTCGTCCCTGATTCAGGATTTGGTCCCAGTCGCCATGACCGGAAGGATTTTTGCTATGGTTAATCTTTCTGTGGTGGGTATGACGGCGTTATCCTCCGGTCTCGCCGGCCTGGCCTTGGAATTTATTGAGGCGCCCACACTTTTCTTGGTAATTGGAATCGGTGGTGGGCTATGTGGGGTTGTGGGGTGGATATTTGCGAAGGGCTTAAGGGCAAGCCCTTAATCTATAATCATGCCAATCAAATTATAACGTTAAAAGGATTTTTTCAGTGACACAAGAGCATTATTAGCATATAAAGCTCAAAAAGCAATTGCGGCGTTACCATTGACTTGAAACTGAAAATTTGAAATCAGGAAAACAAAATAGAGCCCCTTGTAAATTTCAATTTTTGAATTGCCCTAATCATTTGAAAACCTGCCAGCCAAATGCTGGAAGTTTCTAATTTGGGAGATACCCCGATGCATCTTAATAAACTGACCCTTCTTTCCAAAGAATATCCTACCCAGGAACATTATCCCTTTAGCCTGCAGATCTTCCATCAAACCCGGAGTATCGACTTTCGTTCACCGGTGACCTTTTTTGTCGGTGAAAATGGTACAGGGAAATCGACGCTTCTCAAGGCCTTGTGTCAAAAATGCGACATCCACATATGGCAGAATATTCAAAGAACCCGGGTAGAACCTAACCCTTATGAAGAAGCACTCTATATGTTTATCCATATTGGATGGAATGACGGCAAGGTACCGGGGTCCTTTTTTGGGTCAGATACATTCCGGGATTTTGCTCAATACTTGGATGAGTGGGCAGCAGCAGATCCTGCAATGCTTGAGTATTTTGGCGGAAAATCGTTAATTACCCAATCCCATGGACAATCCCTTATGACCCTGTTCAAGGCCCGCTATCAGATAAAAGGGCTTTATTTTTTGGACGAACCGGAGACGGCCCTCTCACCTAAGAGCCAGTTGGAATTGCTAAGAGTGTTAAGGGATATGGGAGATGCGGGCCACGCCCAATTCATTATCGCCACCCACTCCCCGATTCTCCTGGCATGCCCTGGAGCAGATATTTTAAGTTTCGATCGCATACCTGTACAGAGAATCAACTATGAGGAGACAGCGCATTACAAGATCTACAAGAATTTCATGGAGGACAGGAATAAATACTTGGGTAAAATGTAATTTTAATGAATCTAACGTGGAATAATCGGAGGAAAAAATGCATAAATTATTGACAGATGCACCGGGGAAGGAGATGCTTCTTCTGGGCAACGAGGCTATTGCTCGGGGCGCCCTCGAAGCGGGAATGTCTTTTGCAACCTGCTATCCGGGGACTCCTTCCTCAGAAATCCCCCAGCAATTTTTCGAAATCAGCAAGGAAACCGACCTATACTTCGAGTACTCGACCAATGAAAAAGTTGCGATGGAAGTGGGGGGAACGGCAGCCGTAAGCGGCCTCAGGACAATGGTAACCGTGAAACTTGTCGGTCTCAACGTGGCTGCTGACCCCTTAATGACCCTGGCATACGTGGGCGTAAAGGGGGGCATGGTCATAGTGAACGCCGATGACCCGTCCATGTTTTCGAGCCAAAACGAACAGGACAACAGATACTATGCACGCTTAGCCGGTATTCCGTTGCTGGAACCCACCAGCACACAGGAGATGAAAGACTTCACCGTTTCTGCCTTTGATCTCTCCGAGGAACTCGGGCTCCCCATCCTTTTGCGGACCACGACCCGGCTTAATCATATCACCGGGGGAGTCGTGTTAGGGGAGTTGAAGCCAGTCAAAACCAAGGTGGTTTTTCACAAGAACCCTTCCCAGTTTGTCACCATGCCGGCAAATGCCCGGAGGATGCACAAAGTCCTTTTGGAAAAATATGATCGGGCACAGAAAATTGCCGAGAATTCGTCTCTTAATCAGATCATTGGTGATGGGAAGTGGGGGATTGTGGCCAACGGCGTGAGCTTTGACTACGTCAAAGATGCCGTATCGGATCTGGGAATATCCGATAATGTCAGCATCCTTAAGCTCGGATTCTCATGGCCCCTGCCTGAAAAACTCTGTCTCAAATTCATGAAACAGGTGGATAAACTTCTAATAGTGGAAGAGCTTGAACCGCTGAATGAAAGAGAGCTGCAGGCCCTGGCACAGAGAAAGGGGATCAACACGCCGATCGAGGGCAAAGGGATTGGCGCCCTTTCCCGCCTCCTCGAATATAACCCGGGAATGGTCCGCCAGGCTGTTGCCGAATACTTCGGCGTGGAATGCCATCTGCCCGAGATCCCTGATCTTTCAGGTCTGCCCGACCTGCCCGGAAGACCGCCCAATCTCTGTGCCGGCTGCCCCCACCGGGCAAGTTTCTATGCAGTCAAGGAGGTCTATGGCGAGGATACCATCTACCCCAACGACATCGGTTGTTATACCCTGGGTATTGCGCCTCCCTTTAACATGGCAGACTTTGTCATCTGCATGGGGTCTTCCGTTACTTCCTCCTGCGGGTTTTCCCAGGCCACCGATCAAAAAGTGGTGGGATTCATCGGTGATTCCACATTCTTCCATTCAGGCATCACGGGACTCATTAACGGCGTACACAATAATCATAAATTCACCCTCGTAATTTTAGATAACGGCACGACCGCCATGACAGGGTATCAGATCCATCCCGGCGTGAACACCGAACCACTGGGAGTCGACCGGACCCAGGTCTCAATTGAAGATATCGTAAGGGGCTGCGGGGTCAAGGATGTCCGCGTGATCAAGCCTTTTCAGGTCAAAAAAGCTATAGAAGAGATAAGGGCCACAAAGGAATACGACGGGATATCGGTCATCATATCCAAGGAAATGTGTGCCCTCTTTGGGAAGGCCACGAAGCAAATCAAGAAGGCCCGGCCTTTTTATATAAACCATGAAAAGTGCAAAAATCATCGTGTCTGTGTCCAGAAACTGGCATGCCCCGCCATGTATCTAGATGGTGAACAGGTGGAAATCAACAAGGACCTCTGCACCGGGTGTATGGTGTGTGCCCAGACCTGTCCTGAGAATGCGATTATGCCATTGAAAGGATGAGGTGGCGAAGCTTCGCTAATTATTAAAGGAGAGCTATATGAAAACGCAAAGGATAGTGATTATCGCTGTTGGCGGTCAGGGCAACCTCTTATCATCTCGTCTGTTGGGAGAGGCCGCCCTATCAAAGGGGATACCCTTTGTCATAAGTGAAATACACGGCATGGCCCAGCGGGGGGGAATCGTTGAGTCGGCCGTCTTGATGGGAGATGTTTCCAGCCCGATCGTCTCTGCGGGCGAAAGCGACGTGTTCCTGGGGTTTGAACCCCTTGAGACCCTCAGGGGGCTCGGAAAATGCACCCGGAAAACCGTCATCATAACAAATACAAGACCCATGCCCCCGTTTACGGTGGCAGTGGGGCAGGGAACATATCCTCCTGTAGATGTAATCTTGGATCTCCTCAGGGCCAGGATAGACAGGGTAATTGCCTTTGACGGTACTGCGCTGGCTGCAGAGGCGGGGAACCCACTCTCCCTGAATATGGTCATGTTGGGGGGCCTGATCGGCTCTGAGACCATCCCCTTAGGCGAGGAGGATGTAAAGAACGCCATCTCCACATCAACTAAAAAGGCCTTCCTGGATTCGAACCTGAAGGCCTTTGATCTGGGTATGGCTGCCGTAAAATGAGATGAATTTACATTCTGTGCCCCGGCAGATCTGTACAGGCAAATCTGACCGGGGCATTTTTCGAACCATACTCTTTCTTTTACTGATATTTCTTGATCACTCTTTCAAACCCGGGCAAAGATCTTTCAATCACGTCGTCAGGCACACAGTACGCTATTCTGAAGTAGCCGGGACCGCCAAAACCACTGCCTGGAACTGTCAGTATGTTTTCTTCCTTCAAGACGTTTACAAATGCCACATCATCCTCTTCAAGTGATCTTGGAAAAAGATAAAAGGTGCCGTGGGGTTTGATAAAGTCATACCCGAAAGAACCAAGGGCATCGCAGAGCATGTCTCTCTTTTTTTGGTAGACGGAAATATCCACACTATCTTCAAGCAGGTGGGCCACAGCCCTCTGCATTAAGGCCGGGGCATTGACATAGCCGAGGACCCTGTTGCATATAACCATACCCTGCGAGATATCTTCTATATAGCTCATGTCCGGGTTTGCAGCCAAATAGCCGATCCTTTCACCCGCCAGTGAAAGGTCCTTGGAAAAAGAGGTTACCACAAACGAATCTTTGTAGGCGTTGAAAATACTCGGGACCGTAAAGCCGTCATAAATAATTTTTCTGTAAGGCTCGTCAGACACAAGATATATGGGGCTCCCCTTTTGCTCGCTTAATCGTTTCAGAAGCCTCCCCAACTCCCCAAGTTCTTCTTCATCATATATCTTGCCCGTGGGATTGTTGGGAGAATTTATCAAAACCGCTTTTGTGTTTTCTGTACAGGCCTCTTCCAGAGCCTCTAAATCAAGAGCAAAATCAGGCCCCGTTGGAACTACCTTTGGCACCCCCTGATGAGTGTCAATGATATTGTTATATTCAACAAAATAGGGGGCCGGGATAATTACCTCCTGCCCAGGATCGAGGATGGTCTTGAATACAACATTCAACCCGCCGCTTGCCCCTACAGTCATGACAATCTCCCGGGGGGTAAAATCCTGGCTGTTAAAGGTTTTGAGATAATCCGCGACCGCAACCCTGCTTTCCACATAACCGGCATTGGGCATGTAGCCATGCCACCCCGGCCCCGGATCATCCAGCAGATCTTTAAGGATCTCCTTGAACCTGACCGGCGGCTCCAAGTTGGGATTTCCCAGAGAGAAATCAAAGACGTTCTCGGCCCCGTACTTCGCCTTTCTCTCATTCCCTTCTTCAAAAATCTTCCTTATCCATGAAGATTTCTCGATCGACTCCAGAATTTTCCGGGATGCAGTCATGTTTTTCCTCCTAATCTAAAATTCTGCCCGGGGTGTTTCGGCAGTAAGGACGGCCTTACACAGAGGGGGTGACCACAGAGCAATAATGCCTTCGGCCAATGTATCAATAACTGCAGACACATCAGATTGCGCGGTCGTGTGCAGGGCTTCACAAATAACAAGGACCTTCGTGGTTTCCGGTGTGACGGTCGAACGCCGGCTTTGCCGAAACGTCCAGCGTCTTCCATGGGCATGATTTGCAGCATCGCATAAAATCACTTCATCTGAAGAAGGATGCTCTATTTCGCCGCTGAATGCCAAATACTCTTCAGTCCCTTTCGCATGACGGACCTCAATATATTCATCCACACCGGCCAGATCAAATACAGCCACAGGGAGGGCATAGGCGATAGATATGGCGTTGCAAAAATCAACTAACGGGTGAAGACGGGGCAAACCGTTCTCACGCTTAAATCTTCGCAGCAAGGCCTCTGCCGCGGAACGATATTTGGTGGGCTTCAGACCCATCTGTGAATAGGCCCTGCGCCATGCCGCAATCTCGGGCATTTCTGATTCCGGCCCCCGCCCAAGACGCTCGCGAGCGCGCTGGTACCAGGGCTCGAGCTGAAAACCCAGGTCAACCTGCGGGTGAATGCCTTCAAAAACGAGTACCCCGGCCACCACCTGGGGAAACTGCTCGCGGATCTGTGGGGAGTGACAGAAGTACATAGATCATTCTCTATGAGGAATTGCGCTGCAAAACGGATCCCCTCATGACGATCCTTTTTGCGTCCTTTTTTTTGCCGCCTCAATCATTTCCACAAGGGAAATCATTTTTGGTTTAGGGGGGGTTTCGAATGCCTGGCTCCATTCCTCTGGTGTAAGTTCTTTTCTCAACAAATCCTCCACCAGAAAATGCACGTACCAGCAATCAATGGTTTTGAAACAGGGGAGCCCCTTATTTTCTCTTCGGCAGTAAGAAAAACTTATCTGCTGTCCCAGTCTGGGACAGCGAATTTCAAAATCATCACCCGGGGGCGTGCTTGTCCGGTTCATCTCGCGCGTCTCTTGGTAGAACGCCCGGAGACCTCGGAGAGGCCCCCGGGAAAGGTTGGTTGGATTGATTAAGCTGGTGGAGTGTATTGATTCGGTTTGGGCAGACCCTCGAGACCACCTAATGACCTTTGAAGCTCCTCTTCAGCAAGTGGGTAATCCTCAAGTTTTCCAGAATTATAGGCCTCGTACGCGGATAAGTCTATCAGCCCGTGACCGCTCCAGTTGAAAAGGATGACCTTTTCTTTCCCTTCCTCTTTTGTCTTTTTGGCCTCTCTGATGGCCATGGCTAAGGCGTGATTAGTCTCAGGAGCCGTAATGAACCCTTCGCATCTGGCAAAGGCAACACCGGCCTCAAAGGTTTCAAGCTGCGAGATCGCCTCCGCACGTATGATACCGTCCAATAGCAGCTGGCTGTTGATGGGGGCATTGCCGTGGTATCTCAACCCCCCTGCGTGAATGGCCGGCGGCATGAAGTCGTGCCCTGTCGTGTGCATGGGGAAAAGGGGCGTAGTACAGGCTGTATCCGCAAAGTCATATGCAAAAGGCCCCCGGGTCATGGTGGGGCAGGAGGTAGGCTCAACAGCGATAATATCGATCTCTTTGCCGTAAATCTTATCCCTGGCAAAGGGGAGCATGATCCCGCCGAAATTACTGCCTCCGCCCGAGCATCCGATCACCACGTCGGGATAATCTCCGGCAATGGCCATCTGCTTCTGGCACTCAAGGCCGTTTATAGTCTGGTGCATCAAGACATGGTTAAGGGCACTTCCGAGACAGTATTTGGCGTCAGGGTCTGCGACCACACGCTCCACCCCTTCGCTGATGGCGATACCGAGGCTTCCCATATTGTCCGGGTCTTTCGCAAGGATGTCCCGGCCGACTTGCGTTTCAGTGGAGGGACTGGCCACGCACTTACCGCCCCAGGTCTCCATCATGACACGCCTGTAGGGTTTCTGGTTAAAGCTGATCTTAACCATATAAACCCTGACCGGAAGTCCGAATAAGGCACAGCAAAAAGAGAGGGCGCTTCCCCATTGACCCGCACCTGTCTCTGTGTAAATCTGTTTTGTGCCGGCCTCCTTATTATAATAGGCCTGTGCAATGGCCGTATTAGGTTTATGGCTTCCGGCAGGGCTTACGCCTTCATTCTTGTAATAGATCTTTGCAGGTGTATCTAAATATTTCTCGAGGTCATAGGCCCTATAGAGGGGCGAGGGCCTCCAGATCAAATATTTTTCCATGACCTCTTCAGGGATTGGGATCTCCCGTTCCTGGCTTACCTCCTGCTCTATTAATGCCATAGGGAGAAGGGGTTCCAGGTCAGCCGGCCCAACGGGCTCACCAGTCCCAGGGTGAAGGGGTGGTTCCATAGGGTTCGGCATATCGGCCTGGATGTTGTACCAGTAAGTTGGCATTTCCGACTCGGGCAGAAAAATTTTCTTTGTCTTCATAACTCCTCCTTATCTTTACGTTGGTTGTCATCCATGTCTGAGCTATCTATTGCCCCAGACGCCCTTTACCAATATCAATGCCTGAACCAAAGCCCCGGTTCAGGTAAAATCCAAAACACCCCCATAATTTAATTTTTATTTTAATTCAATGCCACATGCTTGTCAATAAAAAAGAAGTGTGCTCTATAGTTCCTGTTAAAAAGCTCAACCATTTGATTTGATATCATAAAACCAAGCTTAAAAAGAGCTACAGGCTTGATGCACTTATCAGAATTTTGTTGATATGATTAAAATTACAGGTCAATAAAAAATAAATAATGCAAAATTTAATTAAATTTCTATGCCATACAAAATGGCAATCTTCCTTTGCTTCTCTTGGATACATTCAGTTAAACAGAAGCCCATTATATAGTCAAGTTTTATGTTACAGCCAGTTCTTGCTTTGAGGTATGGAGAAATAGATTGATGAGATCCTGGAAAGGTCGCCTATCCTAAACCCTGAACGTTGAACCCCGCCTGCATCGCCTGAGCGATGGCGGGCAGGCCTGAACCTATGAACGGGTACGAATTATGTTTTTGCCTTTAGCAGACCCTCAGGTTTAAGAAATAATACCAGCATAAGAATGACAAATACGACCACATCAGTAAGATACGAAGCAATAAACCCTGCACTCAAAGCTTCGGCCAGACCCATAATAAGTCCCCCCAATAGAGCCCCCCAGACATTTCCCAAGCCCCCTATTACAGCACCAGCGATACCCTTTATGGCAAGGGGAACCCCTTTCTGGTATTGCATTAGTGCTATGGGAGAAATCAGGACCCCCCCTATGGCGCCGATTCCAGCCGACATGGCAAAGCTGAGCATCCCCATCCTGTCCACATTAATACCCAGCAGCATGGAGGCTTCGTGGCTCTCAGAGCACGCGGTGCTCGCCTTACCCCAAATGGTCTTATCGAAAAAAAACTTCAGAATGACAGTTATTATAATGGCGGCGCCAAATACCGGGAGAACCTGCGAATTAATCGAAGCGCCAAAGAGGTCAATGGCCCCCGCCTTAACAAAGGGTGGCAAGGTGTAATCATCGCTCCCCCAGATCAGATATGCCACACCCTGGAGAAACATGGATCCGGCAATTGTAATGAGAATCATCCTGACAGGTTCTGCCTTCCCAAGAACTCTAATGGCACCCAAATGAAACAACATTCCCGTAATAGTCACGGCCAAGATACCGACGATCAATGCAATTCCAAGCGACGACCCGAAAACCGAGGTCATTGTGATGGCGACCATCCCCCCAAGCATCAGAAATTCACCCTGTGCAAAATTGAGCACGGTCGTCACCCTGTAGATAAAGGAAAAGCCTATGCCTACCATGGCATAAATAGAACCCATGGTTAGACCTGATATAATAAATTGAGTATAGAGTGAAAGACTGTCCACTGCCTGTCTCCTCAGACTAATCGCGTCCTGATGGGTTTGAAGGGGAAGGCGCTATGCGCCATTCCCCAAGGCTATTATCCTAATTGGCAGGCACCCAATCACCACCATCGATCTTCATAACTGAGGCCTGGTCTACGCCAATGCCCCGGTGATCCAGATCGCTGAATGTATAATCAGCCTGTATTCCTTCGAGCTTATGACTTTCAATATAATCCCTTATCTTTTCACCATCCGTCCCAACGGCTTTCATGGCATTAATAAACATCGTAGCAGTATCGTAGCCAACCGGTGCAAAGAACATACTCCTTGGTTTCTTGCCGTATTTTGCCTCATATCTCTTGACAAAATCCAGGATCCGTTTTTTTTGCGGGTTGCTGTCCTTGAGGTGGTCCACATAATTGGATATGGCGCCTACGGTGTAGACATTACCTGTATTTTCTCCCAACAGCTTGATAAACTTCTTTGAGAGGTTCGCGTCGGAAGTCATCATGGGAACATCCTTCATACCCACCTGATCCCTGTTTTTAACAAGAATAGTCGCTGGGCCTCCTGATGCCATGGTCCCGATACTGTCCGCACCCGCAGCCTTGATCTTAGACATCTGGGTCGTGAAATCGGTTCCTTTGTTATCAAATTTCTCCTTAATGACTAATTCCATTCCGTATTTTTTGGCCCATTTCTCATACATTGCCGCCGACAAGTCTCCCATCTGTGAAAGAGGTTCAATATTGCCGAGCTTTTTATAACCATTTTTCGAAAGCCACAAGGTCTTCACCTCATCCTGTCTGGGAGTTCCTATACTCATGGCCCAGGTATAACTCTTTTTCCCCTCTTTCTTGTATTCGGGTAGAATTACGGCGTTGATCTGGATGCCCCCGGAAACGGCAGCATAGGGAATTTTGTATTTTTCCCCTAAAGGCATTACCGTCTGGGTCGATTGGGTAATAACCGGCCCACAGATGGCCGCCACCTTATCTTTCTTGATCAACTTTTCAAAGACGGTCCTCGCGGTATCCGGGTTTGTCTTTGTGTCATAAACCACAAGTTCAATTTTTTTCCCGTTGATCCCACCTTTTGCGTTGGCCTCATCGACAGCCAATTTGGCGCCGTTGACGCAGTCTGCTCCGATCCAACCGATCCGGCCCGTCATGCTATAGGCAGCACCAAGTTTGACGGTATCCCCGGCCAGTGCCATTCCCCCAACTACGGTGAAGATCAAAAAAGCCGCTAACAGCAAAGAAAATCCAAATTTTTTCATTTTTTCCTCCATCTGAGTCTAAAGGTAATTTAATAAAAGAGTAAACCAACTGCCTCCAACAATTTCTATCACCTCCCTCCTGTTACAGATTAGGCCCCCAAATAGGCTTTGACTACTTTTTCATCGGTCAAGAGCACAGCGCTCTCACCTTCCATGACTACCGATCCCGTCTCCAGAATATACCCCCTGTTTGAAATTTCCATGGCAGCCTTGACATTCTGCTCAACAAGCAAGATTGGGAGCCCTTCTTCATGAAGCTTTTCGATGACCTCGAACATCGTGTTAACTACAAGTGGCGCAAGGCCAAGGGATGGCTCATCAAGCATGAGCAATTTGGGTCTCCCCATCAACCCCCTTCCTATGGCTAACATCTGCTGTTCCCCACCTGAAAGAGTCCCTGCCTTCTGATTTACCCGGCTTTTCAGTTGAGGAAAAAGATCGTAAATATTGTTCAAATCCCTTTTTAGTTCCGATTTGCTCAATTTGAAATAATGACAAAATGCACCTAATAAGAGGTTGTCTTCAACCGAAAGTTCTTTAATGATCAATCGACCTTCAGGGATCTGTATGATTCCCTCACGGGTCACACTCGCTGGACTCAGTTTTGTGAGATCCTTTCCGTGAAGAACCTTGCTCCCTCGCCAAAGAGGGATGATACCTGATATAGCTCGCATGATGGTTGTCTTACCAGCACCATTGGCTCCCACAACAGATACGATTTCAGCGGTGTCAACTTTGATGGATACATCTTCAAGCACACGTAATTTCCCATACCCGGTTGTAATGTTGTTCAGTTCAAGCAAGGTCTTTCTCCTTCCCGAGATAGACCTCAATCACCTTTTCGTTGTTTAGAATATTTTGGGGATCACCTTCAGCAATTTTGGTCCCGAAATTTAACACCATTATCTGATCGGAAATGCTCATTATCAATTTCATGTTATGTTCGACAACTATCTGTGTAATCTTCTGCTCCTTGGTCTTAAAAATGATCTCCTGCAGGTTACCCATTTCCTGCTCGTTAAGTCCTGCGCCAGGCTCATCTAAGAGCAAAAGCCTCGGTTTTGCGGCAAGAGCGCGTGCAATTTCAAGGAGTTTTTGCTCTCCCAAAGCAAGAGATTCCACTTCATCGTTATCCTTATCTTCAAGCCCCACATAGGCCAACATTTCCCTGGCGAACCCTTCGATAGTACGCTCTTCTCGTCTGCTCGTCCTTAAGCCGAAGATGGCTCGGGTATATCTCGGCGACACCCATCCATGACAGCCCACAGCGACATTTTCCAGAACCGTCAGATTCTTGAACAGACGAACATTCTGGAATGTGCGGGCAACACCTTTGATCGTTATGGTGTGAGGAGGAATATGACTGATGACTTCATCCTCGAAAATAACTTCCCCTTCATAATTCCTGTCAAATCCTGATATGAGGTTAAATAATGTCGTCTTGCCGGCACCATTGGGTCCGATAATGGAAAAAATTACCCCGCTTTCCACATCGAAATCCACCTTCGACAGGGCCTGAAGACCCCCGAAATATTTTGAAATTGACCTGCCACTCAGAATGGAATCACTCATCATATCAGTCCGCAGTTAAACTTTGCTCATTAAAGTCGAATCAACAGAAATCTGAAGCGAGCAAATTTGAAATTTGATTCTTCATATACTACCTCAATCTCAGCAATTTGCTCAAACCGCCAACAAGACCGCCGGGCAGAAATATGAGAATAAGCATAAATGCAAGGCCTTCCAAGGCCAGCTCCAGTCTCTCCAGATGGCCCAAGAATTCCGGTAGGGCAAAAAGGATCAGTGCCCCGATAAGGCCTCCATAAATACTCCCCGCTCCTCCAAGGAAAAGCATGAGGAGAAGTTTCACTGAAAGCATAATGTTGAAACTATTTGGTGAAATAATAGATCCGTAATGGGCGTAGAAACTCCCTGCTATTGCAGCCAGGGCGGCACTGAACACGAATGCCCGGATCTTGGTTTTCGCCACATTAATTCCCATGCATGCAGCTGCTTCTTCATCGGTGTGAACCGCTTTCATGCTCCTGCCAAGCGCTGTTTCGCCGATGCGAAGACAGACGATGACCAGGAGGAAAACGACGGTCCATACGAGATAATAATAGCTGCGGTCAGTATCGAAACTGTAGCCCAGGATACTTAATGGCGGTATGCCGGAAATACCGGAAGAACCGCCGAAATATTGTGTGCGAATAAGGGCCTCCACAATAAAGCCAAACCCCATGGTGGCTATAGCTAAGTAATATCCTCTCAGCCTTAAGGTGGGTATCCCAACAACAAAGGCTATCACGCAGGTAATCAAAATCCCCCCGGCAATGGCAAGCAAGGAAGGCCAGCCAAACCAGGTTGTTGCAATGGCTGTGGCATAAGCGCCAATGGCAAAAAGCCCATTATGTCCCAATGAAATCTGTCCGCAATAACCAAGGAGCAGGTCGTATCCCACAACGACAAGACCATAGATTCCCGCATAGATCAGCACTGTGATCCAGTAGGAATCGGGAAATGCCCACGGAAAGATCATTATACCGGCGATCAATATGGGCAATACGACAAAATATGAACGCAACTTAACTCCCTTGGGTCGTCATAGCCCTCATAGCAGCTACATTGAGGGCGAGATAATATATAGGGATGGATCGGTTCCCAATTCTTTCTTGAGCTGGAGTGCATCATCAGATTTAATGAGCCCTGAAACCTCGCTAACAGGATCATCAAGATCACCAAAATATCTGGCTTTGCCCACACAGCCTTGCACACAAGCGGGCTGTTTTTTTTCTTTGATCAGGTGAAAGCAAAAAGTGCATTTCTCCACTACCCCCAACTTATGCTTCGCGTAGCCGATCTCTTCGTTGGGAGTTAACCCGTCCCCGAAATAGCCCTCTTTTTCATCATTAAAATAACGGGCTCCATAAGGGCAGGCTTCGATACAATACTTGCATCCGACACACTTATCGTAATCAATCAAGACGATGCCGTCTTCACGCTTATAGCTGGCGCCGGTAGGGCATACGTCAACACAGGGGGCTTCAGCGCAGTGCGCGCACTGGATGGGCAAAAAGATCCTGCTGACATTGGGATATGTTCCGAACTCCTGATCTTTAACTATATTCCAGAATATCCCAGGGCGGGTGCCATTTTCCACCTTGCATGCTATAGTACAAGTCATGCAACCGATGCATCTCCCAAGGTCTATAACCAATCCATATCTTCCCATTGCCCTTATCTTCCTCCTATGCCCTGTAAACCTTAACCTTGGTAGAAAACCCTTGCTGGTTACCGGTCATGGGATCTGTCCAGTCCGGGTCAATAGGCAACAGCGTCGACAGGGTAATCCTCCCGGTATCTTTTGCAATGGGCATCCCCCACTGGCCGAACTGGCCTGCTATCAGGAGAGTGTCCGGGCGTATTCCCTGGCGCAGGGTTACTTTTCCGGATACCTTAGCCACTTGCGATTCAACCCATATGGCATCTCCATCTTTGATTCCTCGGGCCTCCGCTGCATCGGAATTCATCACTATATTTATTTGATCAGGCAGTTGTTCAGCCAGTTCGTTCATCCACGGAAGACCCAGGTTTGAGCCATAACTGAACATTATTGGTCTGCAGGTTGTCACAAAAAAATCGTACTCTGATGGGACTTCATCAAGTTTGGAGGGGAAGTACGTGGGAAGAGCCGTATACTCATCCGTTGGCCACCAATCAATCCCCTTCTCAGCCAGGTTGCGGCCCAATTCTTCGCCTGTCCTTTTCACCTCTTCTATATAAGGAATAGGATACCGCAATCTCTGAGCCTTCATACCCGGATGCATGTCGTATTGATCTTCTACTTCGGCCGGACGGGTCAAGGCTCCATGATTCTTGAACCACTGAAGGTCGCGGGTCCCGTTGGTGTACTGTTTACAACATCTGTCCGCAATTTCCTCCCAGGTGTATTTTTCCCCCTTTTCCAGTTTGTACTGTTCAGAAAGGCCCAGCTTTTGACTAAACACCATATTCATCTCACCCAAGAAACCAGCCCTTTGGGCGAGTTCCATGAGGATATCATTCAGGTTCATGGCATTTACGGGATTTACCACAGGCTGGGCCAAAGCCAGCATAAAGTATTTCTTATGGCATGCATTCCTTATATTGAAATATGGCATGTATCTCTCAAACTCAATCTGCTCCGGAAGTACGATGTCCGCATAATCCGTCACTTCATCCATAACATAAGATATGCTTACAACGAAGGGTATCCGTTCCAACACCTTTATTATGACCTCTGGGTTACCGAGGGCCAACAGGGGATTGGTGCGATATCTTATCCACACCTCGGGCGGTTCGGGAACCGGCAGATGCTTGGGAGGCTCCACCAGATTTCGCCAGTTGAGATGATCCATCTGGAAGTGAAATTCCCCCGGATCATCATACGGTGGCTTGGCATGCGCATAGTCGGACATGGGGCATAGAGTTTCAATGGCACTATAAGATATGGGAGGCCAAATGAAAGGGTAATGATGCACATCCCGCATCCCATCTTTCCCGGGGATGATGCCTGCGTCCAAGCCATATTGTTTCCACAAAATGTCGCCTTTTCGTTTACCTTTTGCAAATGTGCTGCCGCCCATGTGCCCGCCGGGAACCTCGATGGAGCCCGCTAAAGCTGCAAGAACGTGGTTGGCCAATACTACCTGGTACGAACGCATTACCCCTGTTGGACCCCGTCCCAGCTTTGTGGCAACTGGCCTGTAAGGCAATGTTATGCCATCAAGCTCAATATTGCTTCCAATACATGCATTCTCCACCCACTCCCTGGCTACTCGCCTTATGGTATCAGCTGAAATATCGGTAATCTCTGAGGCCCATTCAGGGGTGTATTCTGAAACGTGTTCCCTAAGCGCCTGAAAGGCCGGTCGACACTCCTTCCCCTCCACTTTAAAGGCCCCCTCCAGCGCCAGATCTTTGATCGTCTCATCATGGTATGCCTTGGCTGTATCGTCGACCGGATCCCATATGAGGACCTTGTCGGTATCCGTGTCTCTTGCGAAGTACCCATCCGGACCCACAAGGTATGGTGAGTTGGTCATCTCTTTCAAATAGGGCTCATCGTAAACCCCCAGTTCGTTCACAATGATATTGATCATGGCCAACATAAAGGCAAGATCCGTACAAGGTTTGATGGGTAGCCATTCATCCGCTTTGGCTGCGGTCACGGAAAACACCGGATCAATTACTACCGTCTTCATGCCCCTTTTTCTTGCATCAGAAAAGAGTACACCTTCCGGAGCCCCCCCGGAAGCGGACGTATTACTGCCGAAGAGCAAAAGATACTTGCAGTGTTCTAAATCGGGCTCGCATTGAAAAGCGCCATGTATTCTGTTTGAAAAGGCGTGTTCACTATGATCGCAACGGGTAGAGCGCCCGCCTATAAGCGATTGCGTTGGCCCAAAGGCCTGAAAAAAAGGTCGCCACCCCGCCTGACGCATCCCGCCTATTCCGCCGCCTTCCGCAAGCTTTCTGGGGTTATCCGCCCTGACCTTCTTCAGCTTTTCCGCGATTGTATCAAGGGCCTCGTCCAAGCCTATTTCAACCCACTTGGGGTCTATCCCACGACCCTTTTCAGGATTTGTCCTTTTGAGAGGGCTTTTGATCCGGTGGGGGTTATATATCTTTTGAATCACGCCGTATGACTTCGGACAGAGGCGACCCTGATTTTTGACCTGGCGCTCATAATCTTCCAATTCGGTGTTGGGCTCAACACCTACAGCGACCCCATCGACCCTGTGTACCCTTAGGAGACAGGGAGCGTCCGCGCATTGTGACTCACATAATGTTGGGATCCACACGTCTTCTTTCATCCAAATTTTCCTCTTCTTTGACTTGGCATGGGAAGTCTTATGTACCGGTCAATCTTTCCTGCTGCTTCTCTGGCCATGGCGCCAGTTTGTGGAAGTCGGATGCAAGTCTTTTCTTTTTGCAACTGGCGCAGAAACCTCGATAATCATCCACGATTGTCTGCTCTACCCTTTCCAGCAGCGATGCAGGCGAAAACAGAGTGCCACATCCCTGGCATGTTGCAAGTTCAACTGATTGAAGCACTTCCTTTCTAAATGGCCGGAAAAAAGTTCTCAGACCAAACTCGTGTCTTAGTTCAGCAGCCTTCTCGGGACAGGAATTAACGCAAGCCCCGCAACGGATACATTGAAACAGCGCGTACGAGAAAATTCGTATTTCCCCTTCCTCTCTTGATACAAGCGTTTCAGTGGGGCAATTGGTTTCGCATGCAGCGCAACCGGTACATTTATTCTTGTTCAGCCACGTCCTGCAAAAAAGGAAGACCGCTGCGATCAACATGATCTCACCACTCAGCACGTGAATCAGCCGCATATTATTTTCCATAATAGATATGGAGTCCAGATTGCCGTGGGCCAACAAGTATCCGGTCAAAAATGGCAAGGCGACGATAATGATCAACACATAGTCGGACGCTGAGGACTTCAGACGAACTGCTGAAAACGCTATCCGCCGGATCAAAAAACATGCGGCCAGACCCAGCAAAAGAAGTGTCATCCAGTCCGCCCATACATCCGGAAGAGAGGTCCACGACCACTCGAATCTGGATTCTTCCCACAGAACAATGTGCCCGCCTAACCAGATAGGAACCACAATCAGGCATATATGGAAAATATACCGAACTGTTGCATAGAGCGGCATCTTGACAATTCCCCTGTGGAAAGGAAACAACAACCGTGGGAAGGTCATTGAAGGGTTTGTTTCTCGGTTACTCTGTCTGTTACCGCCCTTTGAAATTGCCAGGGCAAAGCATACCGCCCGGCCCATAAGCCCGAAAACAAACATGAGGAAAACAATCCACAATAGAGGCCCTTCCACAAAGGAATCAAAATCCATCTCGCACCATTACTCCCTGAGTCAAAATCAAATCATATCCTTCTTAAAGGACTCGTGCGTATACCGCATCAGTCCGCCTGCCCGGATAATTTTCTGTAAGAAAGAGGGGTAGGGTTCGGCGGCAAAGGCTCTGCCTGCCGTTTCATCTACGATCTTTCCGGACTGCATATTCACGGTTATGCGATGCCCAGTGGGCAAATCATTTGCTTCAAGCCCCCGGCAGATAATCAGAGGGAATCCTCTCGCTATCCCGCCACGAAAAAAAATTCGGCCAAAGGAACTTGCGACCACGCCGCCCAGATTCAGATCCTGAAGGATTTCCACTGACGGCCGGGAACTGCCGCATCCGAAGTTCTCACCCGCTACTGCAATATCGCCGGGCTGAACCTTCGAGGCAAAATCTGGGCAAATATTCTCAAAGCAGTGAGGTGCCCTTTCCATACGATCCATGACATTAATATGCTGTGCGGGCAGAATCTGGTCCGTATCTATATGATCACCAAAACGCCACACATTTCCGGAAAAGATCATGCCGCAACCTCACTGGGAATTGTGATTTCACCGGCAACGGCGCTTGCCGCCACAACCGCCGGATTGGCCAGGTATACCCGGCTGTCCGAATGTCCCATCCGGCCATGAAAATTGCGGTTGGTTGTTGAAATTGCCACATCGCCGGGCCCAAGAACCCCCATATGTATCCCTGCACAGGCCCCACAGGTAGGCGGCGCCACAATTACTCCCGCGTCTACGAAAATTTGAATATATCCCCGGCGAACGGCCTCGCTATAGACCTTCTGAGATCCGGGGGTCACCGTCAGATTGACGCCATGATTGACCTTTTGGTTTTCAAGGATCTCAGCGGCTTGGGCGAGATCTGCCAGGCGTCCATTGACGCAGTACCCTATAAATGCATGTGTAATCGGAAGACCCCGGACATCTTTTAGGTCAAACACGTTATCAGGGGAATAAGGGGCCGCAACCTGGAGTTCAAGCCCCTCCACATCTATTTCCAGGCTTCTTGCCACGTCTGCGTCAGGGTCTCCCTTGGGATATTCTTTGGGGGCAGGGAGCCCCATCTCCTCATAAAATCGCATGGTTTTGTCATCCACTTCCACAATTCCTGTCTTTGCGCCGGCTTCCATCGTCAGGTTGCAGAGGGTGAATCTCGCATGCATGGGAATATATTCGAGACTTTCGCCTGTAATCTCCACTGCCCGGTAGGTCGCACCCTTTGCACCAATCCGGCACAACATGGCGAGGCCAAGGTCCATTCCGGAAATATATGGGCCGGGTCGGCCCCTTAATACTATCCTCAAAGTCTCAGGAACCCTGAACCAAAGACGTCCGGTAGCCATGGCCACTGCCCGGTCTTCCGCACTGACTCCGGTAGCCAGCGTTGCTAATGCTCCATCAGTACAGGTATGTGATCCGTCCACCACGATCATCCCTGGGTAGATCAGGCCATTTTCGGCCGGGACCAGGTGCTGGATACCACCCCACGGCTGTTCAAAGACGTGTGTGATCCCCTGAGATTGGGCAAATTCTTTTATCAAATGGAGAACTTCGGCCGTCTTTACATCCCTGGCCGGGACATTATGGTCAAAGACGATGGCTATTCTTCCGGGGTCATACACCTTCTTGGCCCCCAGTTCCTGAAAAGCCTGGATGGAGCGGACAGCAACATCTGATAACATGACCAGATCAACCTCGGCCTCAACATATTGACCGGGTTCGACGCACATAAGGTCGGAACGCCGGGCGAGGATCTTTTCCACAAGGGTCATTGGCTTCAAAGCGATCGCTCCTCTTGGTAATCGACTTTCCTCGGGATATAAGATCCCACGCCGGGTCTTCCCACGTATCGACCGTCTTCCACCACAACATTGCCCCGGAGAACCGTATGGGTCGGCATACACCTGACGGTCATCCCTTCAAACGGGGTGTAGTCGGAATCGGATGCCAGAGTTGAGCTGGAAATTGTCGATTCCGTTTCCGGATCAATCAACGTGAGGTCCCCGTCCGACCCGGGAAGAAGCGTTCCTTTGGCAGGGGCCAGCCCAAAGATCTCCGCTGGAGCGGCAGAGATCTTCTTGACAAGTTGCTCCAAGGGGAGCCCGCGCCGAATTCCTTCAGTCAGGAAGACAGGCAACATGGTGGCCACACCGGGAAAACCAGCCGACGCCTTCCAAATCCCCCCATTCTTGGTATCCATCCGGCGAGGTACGTGGTCTGATCCGACCACATCGATTGTTCCATCCTCTATCCCGCCCCATAACGCCTCCACATCGTCTGAATGCCGCAAAGGGGGATTGACTTTCCCGGCAGGAAACGGGCCGTTTTCGCAGGTCAAAACCAAATAATGGGGGCAGGTTTCGGCAAAGACCCTCCCCGGCCGGCGGGCCCTGGCCTGCTTTATCACCTCTAAGGCCTCGCGACAGGTCACGTGAACCACATAGAGGGGAGAACCCGCCTTTTCCGCCAGATAGAGGGCACGTTGTATAGCCTCGGCCTCGGCGAAGTCCGGCCGGGATCTGTCCCAGTCTCCAAGGCCACCATCCCCGTCCTGCTGAACCTCTGGCCGGAGAGACCAGATCAGTTCTATGTTCTCGGCATGTACGCAAGGGATAACACCGGGGAGAGAGGCTACTTTTCGGAATAACTTGAAGAGAAAACCGTCATCATTGCCCGGGATATTCAGATAAACACCTTCCTCACCCCTGAAGATCATAAAGAATTTGAAAGAAGGGACCCCGAAATGTTTTGCCGTCTGATCCAGGGCCTGTATCTGTTCATCAGTCACGACCGCCGGATGCAACCCGAAATCGCCACACGCCCGCTTTTCACCTGCAAGAATTTCCCTTTTCACCGATTTCTCAGGGTCTTCAGCATCGAGCAGATAAGATAGCGTAGTCGTTATCCCACCCACCGCCGCACTCCGTGTTTCGGTCTCATAACCGATCTCTCCGGGTCCCATGGTCAGATGTGTGTGCGCATCCACACCACCCGGAAGTACAAGCTTATCCTTAGCGTCCAGCACTTGATCAGCCGCAATGGAGCGGCCCGGATTCAAAAGCGCTGCGATCTTGCCCTTGTGGATAGCGACATCCATCTTGTAGACGCCCTGTCCGGGCATGACAACCCGGCCATCTTTTACCAACAGATCTACATTCATCATTGACCTCCCTTTTGAAGAGGAAGTTTTTCCATGTATCTGATGACGTCTTCAGATGACATAACATCTGCATACTTCTGATCCATGTCAAAGAGATTGATTGCATGGCTGACTTCTCCACGGTCAAAAACACCGTCTTCTACCACAACCACGTTGAACCCGTAGGAAAAGGCATCTGCAACTGTCGCCCTGACGCACCCGCTGGTGGTAGCGCCCGTCACGATGATCGTATCTCTGTCGAGGTCATTAAGGTAGGTCATGAGAGGCGTCCCAAAGAACGCAGAAGCGTATCGCTTGCTTACGATTATATCCCCCGGTTCGGGGGCAATGGACTCGATGATCTGAGGTCCACGGTTCCCAATGTAGCTTGTCTTATCGGCGATGGCCGGGATTTTGTCTTTCCATCTGCCGGTATCAAACCGGTCCTTGCGCTCTACAACGGGATAGAGGATCGGAACCCCCCGCGGTCGGGCTGCCACCAATAACGTTTCAATAACCCGTACCGATTTCCAACCTGTCTCGCCACAACTGGTCTTGTACTCTTTAATCGCCTCCAGGATCGGTTTAGGATCCTCACCGCAGGTCCGATATTGGACGTCAATGATCAAAATCGCCGGTCTGGTGCCAAAACCTGCTCTGTGACCAAAACCTGCTTTTTCATAAACCTGGCTGTCAAGTTTTGTGAGATATTTTTCCCATATACGACTCATATCCTCCTCCTTTGACTTTCTTACACCAATTAGAAAGAACCTATTTTCCTGCGGGGGTTAAGAATTTCCTCTCAAGTTTATAAAAAACATCCAATCCCAGAAGTTGGCTCCTTTCCTCAAGACTAACCATGTCGTCCAGGTACAATCTGATGTCGCCGGTTTCATGAAAATCCGCCAAGAATTTTTGAATGGCCTTGATTGCTATCTTCTGGGAAGATCCGGAGAATGAAGCGATCTTAAAACCCATTTCTTCCAGCTCCTTTATCGTCACTAACGGGGTCTTCCCACCTTCCACAAGATTAACCATCTGAGGCGCCTCTATGGAAGATGCGATTTTGCGCAATTCATCTTTTGATCGGGGCGCCTCAATAAAGATCATATCAGCCCCGGCCTTTACATAATCTCTTGCCCTTGAAATTGCTTCGTCTAATCCCAAAACCGCCCTGGCGTCAGTCCTGGCTATTATAACCAGCTCGGAATCTCTCCTTGCGTCTACAGCAGCTTCAATCCTTACAATCATTGCTTCTCTGGAAACAATTTGTTTTCCCTCAAAATGTCCACACCTCTTCGGGGAAACCTGGTCTTCTATCCAGAAGCCGGCAACTCCAGCTTCCTCGAACTCTCTCACAGTTCTGATAATATTTATCGGGCCACCATAACCATTATCGCAATCACAAATAACAGGAAGGTTTGTTGCATTCACGATGTTTTTGGTCTGATTTAATACCTCAGTCATCGTCATCAGCCCCACATCGGGTACGCCAAGAATAGCGGCGCAAAGCCCCGCCCCTGTTACACCAACAATCTTGTAGCCAGTTTTTTCGATCAACTTGGCGGTCAAGGAGTCATAACTACACGGCATAGCAACAATGCCGGGCGTTTCCAGCAACTTTCGTAGTCGAGTCGTCTTACGCATTTTTTTCATCCTGATTACCTGGCCAACCTCCATCAATGAGGGGAATGGTGAAACCCCATGGTTTGGCCGGTTTATCCAATGCCGTTTTCAGCACTCTGCTGCTCCACAGGATTTCCGCCCGGTTTGGGCGAATCATTTGTATCCCCACAAGACGTCCATCCAGGAAAACTTGATGGAAAAAACGTTTCCCATTTCCCGAGTCTTTCGTTTCAGGTAAAAGACCTCTCGCACGCAATTCGCCCTCTGTATAGCCCACAAAGGCCAACGGCGTGTCAAAAAGTCGGGCCGTTCCCATCTGAAGCGTCAGCGGGAACTCAGCCCTCAATCCTGCGGCGTTCATCCCGGCAACTCGCCCCTGGCCGGACCCAAAATACCAGAAGAGGTTAAGGCGGTGCTCAGAAAAGAGCGGATCCGGATACTCGGTCACATCACCCGCTGCGTACACTCCCGGCGCTGAAGTTTGCATGGACGCATCCACCAAGATACCAGCATCCTCTCCAAGGGTAATGCCGGCATCCCGTGCAAGGCTTGATTCGGGTTTCATACCCGTTGCCCAAACCACAAGATCCGCTTTAAGGTTTCGCCTTGAGGTTTCAACCATCTCAGTTTGATTCAACCCATGGACCCCCGCCACCGATTCCTCAAGCCCTACATCAATTCCTCGCGCTTCCAGGGTTTGCTGTGCCTTTTCTGCCGCAACCGGGTCCAGGATCCGGGGACCGATTCGATCCAGCGCCTCGATGAGGGTCACTTCTTGACCGAGCTTTCTGAGGGCGATGGCCGCTTCAATCCCTATTAAGCCGGATCCGATGACCACCGCACCACTCCCGAGAGGCCATTGGCGGATGCGTGTAGCATCGTCTAACGTCTTTAAGGTGAAGTTTCCCTGAAGCTCCGATCCCTGAACTGGAGGGACAAGCGGGATGCTCCCCGTGGCAAGAATCAGCCGATCGAAGGGGATAGATCCTTCTGCCAAGAGGACCTTTCTCTCTGAGGGATCGATAGCCGATACAGGGTTTCCCTGGCAGCGTTCAAACCGTGAGGAAGGGCAGTCTTCCAGGATAACTCTCTCCTGAGGAATGTCCCCTGATATATAGTCAGGCAAGACACAGGCAGAGTGGTAAGGGGTCACGTCTCCATCGATTAGGGTAACCTTTGTGTCAGGGTTCCGAAGGACCCCCTTTGCAGCTGAATTGCCTGCCACACCATTTCCGATTACGACGATATGCATGGTCTACTCAGCCTATATGAACGACTCCTCATGCAAGTCGGGAAAGAAATCTTTTACAGCGTGACGCATCTTAGTTGTTGCAAGCTGGGTCGAGGGAAGGTATTGAATCGCCTTCTTCTCGCAAAGTTTCACACATTCGGGATCGCCCCCGCATAGATCACACCTAAGGACTTCGCCTTCAGGGGACACAAGGGTTGCTCCGAAAGGACATGCCAGGGCGCACATATGACATTGTATGCAGAGTTCTTTTCGAGTCTCCATAGCACCTGTTTCAGGGTTACGTTGAATGGCATGGGTCGGACAGGAACCCTCACATGGTGCTTCTTGACACTGAAGGCAGGTGACCGGGATGTCAATCCCCTGGGTCTCCCACCGCATGATCCGGATCCTCGCCCGGGCCGGATTGCATTCCCCAAAGTGCACCAAAGAGCAAACCGTCTCACATACCCGGCAACCTGTACAGACTTCAGGATTGGTCACAATCATCTTTGTCATGGCTAACTAACCTCCGTGAAGCATTGGCATGATTATAATTTCATCTTTATCCTTTAACTCAACATCGTTGGTAACGAGCTCTTTGTTGACGGTCACGACACAACCATCTCTGATGTATTCTGTCGCCTTTTCCCTTGCCAAGGATTTGAGGAGAGAGCGCAGGTTCTTGGAGCCCTCTTCAACAGTGAACCCCTTAAATCGCCTATTGCCCGCTCCAAAAGATCTTACTCTCACCTCAATGCTCATTATCATTTCCCGCTGCTACGGGGTTTTTTGGCTTTTCCGAGCTTAATCAGTTCTTCTGCCACCTCGGGCATTTCTAACTTCTTCAGGGCTTCATAGGTGGGAATTCCTGTCTCCGGATCTGCCCCAACGAGTTTATACCAGGCCTTAAGCATCTTTCTGAAGGGCTCAGGATCAAGCACATCCCCTTTGTACTTACCTACGGAAAGAGGCTCTTTTTGCAGTCTCTCGCACGGCATATCCTCCTCAATCGACATCCCTTCCCTTGCGTTAATAGACATCTCAAGGAGCCAGATCCTGTCTGCAGCATCAATAAAGCTATCCATGTCATAATCCGCGCCAGTGGCCGCGTTGAACAACTCATTAATTTCTTCAACATAGGTGGGATATCCGCACCAGAATGTATTGAACAGGCAAATCCCCACGGTGTCGCATATGGTGGCAAGTCGCTGGTAATACTGAACACCTTTGGGTTTCCCTTTGGTTTCGTAGAGCTTTGGGTTCATAACATCAGTTGTGCCGAACAGCTCTATAACCTGTTCTTCTGTCGCCTGCATTCCCTCGGCTTTTAGCAGGCCTCTGCAATGGTGCCCCCCTACCGTCGAGGTGGCATATGAAAGGGCCCATGCCTTCATGTTGCGTGTTTCAACGGCTGTGGGACACATCTTTTTGAAATGAACCACGCGCGAAGGTGCAATCCCTCCGATTTTTTGGGCCATGAGATATGGGCCTTCTGCCAGCAGATCTCCGAATCCTTCCCTGTGAGCGATCTTATGGATGCATTTTACCATGGCTTCCCTGTTTCCCCACGTCAATTCAATATTGTCCGTATCTTTCAGTGTAAGGACATCGCGTTCGAATAAATCCATGGCCAGTGCAATGCTGCCCCCTGTGGATACCACATCCAGTCCATATTGGTTTGCAAGATTTGCACACTCAAAGACCGTCTCAAGATCCTTGAAATTACCACTCCTAAGTCCGAAGGCGTTCATGGTCTCGTATTCCACACCGAGCCCCTTCAAATCACCGGTCCTGAAATAGTGGTCGCAATGAAAAAAACAACCGTGACAACCCCTGTTCTTCGTGGCAAACTTCTTCAGAAAAGTTTCTCCTGACATTGCATCCACATCATCGAGCGTATTCATACTCCAGTTCTTAATTGGAACAGTTTCAAGCATATTCTTATATTCTGTGAGCATCGGCGTACCGTATTTGGGATACCAGTCGTACATCGGAGTACCAACGCTGTCGTTGTACATCCTGGTAATCAGACGGAGAAATTCCTCTGGCCTGGCAATTTTAACGCCTCTGGTTCCCCTCGTTGCCACACATTTTACCTTTTTCGATCCCAGAACAGCACCGACCCCTGTTCTACCGTTTGCCCTGGCAAAAGAATTCATTACAGCGGCGTATTTCACCAGATTTTCGCCCGCCTGACCAATCCCTATTACCTGGATTGAAGGATCGTTTTCGAGTCTCCTGATCTGTTCGGTAGTTTCCCAGAAATTCTTCCCCCATAAATCAGAAGCGTCTCTTATTTCCACTGTTTCATCGTCTATCCAAATATAGACCGGTTTGTCGGACTGGCCAGTGAAAACAATGTGGTCGTAACCTGCGAACTTGAATTCTGCCCCCCAGTGTCCCCCTGCATTGGCATCACCCAGAATACCGGTCAGAGGGGATAGCGCAGACGCGTCACAGCGACCACCAACCAAGGTTCCGGTCAAGACCCCTGTTCCCAGGACAGCAACGTTTTCCGGTGACAGCGGGTCCGTGCCTGCCTCGACATTGTCAAAGAGGATCTTGACATTCATACCCCTGCCACCAAGGAAAAGTCTCTTCCATTCGTTGGGGATACGCTCTTTTGATATTTTTTTCCTGTTTAGGTCGACCCAAAGAATCGTTCCGGCCCATCCATAGTCATGACTCATGGCTCACCCTCCTCAAAATAGTGTCTTGTCCCTATAATATATTTGCTAATGTATTGAAGGCGTTTTTCAAATGATTCTGCATGGCAACATAACTCAGCTCCTCATCTCTTTTTCTCAGAGCTTGTACGATTTTGAGGTGCTCTTCAACCGCTTCCTTTCGCCTGAAACTGTAACTGAATAACCGGATGATATCTAATTTGGTGTAAATATTGTCGAGTATATCTTTGAGAACCTTGTTGCCTGAACTTTCTATGAGGAAGAAATGGAATTCCCTTCCCAGCTCCACAAAATCGTCTTTCCCTTTTCCTTCCCTGAAGGTTGTAAACAGAGCTTCAAACTCCTCAAGGCGGCGCAAATCTATCTCCTTGGCTGCAAGCTTTGCGGCAGCAGCCTCGAGAAACATCCGAACTTCAAAGATATCTCTAATTTCTCTCAGGGTAGGAATATTAACAAAAGACCCCCTTTTCCCATAGGTTATGATAACCCCTTCGCTTTCGAGCCTTCTCAATGCTTCGCGGATAGGGGTCCTGCTCATACCCAGAAGTGAAGCCAGTTTGACCTCTGACAATGGTTCGGAGGGGTCATTCTTAAATTTCAGGATATGATTCCTGATTTCGATGTAAGCCCTTTCAGATTTCGCTGTGTTAACGCTCTTCACCCTATTCATCTCATAAAACATCTGCGGCGGACCGGTTTATCTCAGACGACCACCAAACAGCTCTTCAAAACAGAAAATTTAGCCAGAGAATGCCTCTTGCCTCACTTTGTATCCAACTTGTATACAATACATATACAAAAAAGAACGACTGTCAAGAAAATTTTTCCGGCTGTGTTTGTGGGTCATCATTTTTCTGAATCAATCACTCGGACGAAAAACAATATCTAACATCGTGAAATGACCAGGGAGCTGTCATAATCACTTTTTCTGAATTAATTCTACCAAGACCCCAAAGGTGCTTTTCGGATGAAGAAACGCCACCAGGTCCTCATGGGCATTGACGTACGGTTTTTCATTGATGAGCCTGACGCCCTTTCTCTTTAGCCGGTCCAGTTCGGCCTGGATATCGTCTACCTCAAAGGCGATATGATGAATTCCCTGTCCCTTCTTGCTGATGAATTTAGCTATCTGGCCTTCAGGTGTGGTGGACTGGAGGAGCTCAATATCGGTTCCTTCAACCGGGATAAAGGAGAAGAGCAGTTCTCCGAAACTTTCCTTTTCCAAGACAGGGAGGGCGAAGTTTTCGCTGAAAAAGGCTCTTGCTTCATCGAGGTTATCAGTGGCTATACCAATATGGCTGATCTTTTTTATCATTACTGGTTTCCCCTGTTTCTTGCCAGGCACGTATGTTATCTAAATGCAGTCCTTTGATTGAAAAATCCTCAACAACCCGTTGCGCCAAATTAAATTAAATATTGAATTACATTTTACCGAAAAGATGTCAAGAAAAAAAGACTGCTGCCGGATGTTCTTTTATTTTCATTATCATTGATGGTATTTATAGCTTAATTTCAAATATTTATATACTATAAAGGATATCATGAGCTCGTATTTTTTTCTTGACATGCATTGATGATTGAATTAAATATGGGGTTATATTTTGTGGAAAACTGGCGTGTAAAACATGAAAATGATAGTTTTCTGTAAAGCGCCATGAAAGATTTATAATTTATTGTCTTATCAACTATTTCACCCGGAGGTGTTGTATGGATTATTTAAAAGATCTGACGGTATTATCCCTTGAACAGGCAACTGTTCTGCCCTATCTGACCTACAGACTGGCCCACGATGGCATAAGGGTCATCAGGCTGGAACATCCCGTCTACGGGGATCCAAATCGTTTAGTTGGCCCTAATGTGGTTGGTGAAGAGAGGATGAACGGCTATTATCTCTGTATCAACGCATGCAAGAAGGCCCTGACTCTGAACCTCGCGGTTCCGGAGGGCCAGGAGATGTTGCGATCACTCATTAAGAAACTGAACGTCGATATTTTTTCGACCAATCAGCTCCCCAGGAATTACAAAAAATTAGGGATCGATTATGATACTCTCAAGGCCGTGAAGCCCGATATCATTTGGTTTGGTGCAACCGGCTTCGGACCCGACAGCAATGAGCCTGCCTACGATCCCATTCTCCAGGCAAGATCGGGTCTGATGGAGGTGACCGGTGAGAAGGAGGGAGATCCTATGGTATTGGGGATCCCGCTTCCTGATATGGGCACGAGTGAACATGGATACGGGCTCCTGATGAAGGCCCTTTACAAACGTGCAGTTACCGGAGAAGGCTCCTGCATCAATCTGTCCATGTTCGAATCTTCCCTGTCATGGATGACAGTCCCTTTCACGCTCACCAGTTTGGGAGGAACTATCTCCCGAAGGGGAAATACCCACGAATTTTTTGCACCACTTTCTGTGTATAAGACCAGTAACGGATACGTGTATATGGCTGTTGGAAATGACCGTCAGTGGAAATCCATGGTTTCCCAGGATATATTCAAACCCCTTGATAGACCTGAGTATGAAACAAACAAGGGCCGCATAGAGGATGTTCAGAATCTGAATCAGGGCATTGATGAAATCAGCAGGAACCACACTTCAGAGGAGCTGATTGACCTGTTCAACTCGATCACCGTACCCATCAGCAAGATAAGCACTGTTCCCGAAGTAATGGCCGATCCCCTCGCAGAAAAGGTAATGCTCTCTGCGGAAGATCCGGTCTCCGGAGTAAAGATTACCATGCCCCCGTCGCCCAACATGACACCATTTCTAAAAGAGATGGACCGTAAGCTCCCATTTCCCCCACGCTTCGGAGAACACAACCGTGAGATCTATGGGGAAGTACTTGGCTATTCTGATGAGGAAATTGATCGTCTGAAGGAAACCAAAGTCATTTAGTTTCCATCCATAAATGGCTCTTTTCCGCAATCTCGGCGTCAAACTACGGGTTCACTTGTGCGACGTACTAACGTACGTCTCCGCACAAACCCTTGCTTTCCTTGACCTTGCGAAAAGGTCATTTCGGAATTGGAAACCCACAGCGCCCGCATTGGGATTAATGGATGAACATTATTCAGAGAAGACAAGGGATTCTCAGGCGACAAGTTAAAAATGCGGAAGGCCCCCAACATGAAATTATAAAACTGGGGGCATTCCACATTTCTTTTTTTACAGGAGCGCCTTAACCTGCAAGGCTCCTATTTCTTATCCTTTTCCTTTAAGGCCGCCAGAATCTTTTCCGGAGTAATCGGAAGACTTTTGATCCTGACACCTATGGCATCGTACACGGCGTTCGCGATGGCCGGGGCCGTTGGAACAAGCCCGGGCTCACCCACACCCTTGGCCCCGAAAGGCCCCTCCTTATCCTTTGTTTCAACGAGTTCAATGTGAATCGGGAAATTCAGATCCGCAGCCGAAAATATTTTATAGTCCAGATAATTCGGATTCATGTTTCTACCCAGCTCTGCTTTGTACTCTTCAGACAGAGCGTAACCAAAACCCATGACAGATGCACCGTAGAACTGCCCCATTAGGGTCTGTTTGTTGATGACCCTCCCTACGTCGTTGGCTGAAACAAAATTGAGTATTTTTACCTCTCCTGTCTCCAGGTCAACTTCCACTTCGGCGCCCTGCGTCCCCCAGGTATATGCGGCGGAGAGGTTCCCCTTACCGGTTTTTGGGTCGAGCATGTCATTATTGCAATCATAGAAAGACTCGGTCACGATCATGGTGCCCTGCTTTTTGAAATGAGCGGCCCTTAACAATTCCCCTAAGGTAACACGAAGAACAGGATTGTCAGGCTCTTCCCTTAGAAAGAGGTTGTTATTCCTTAAGTCAAATTCTGTGGGATCACGGGGAGATTCAAAATCCAAATCAGGGATTTCAAAATCAGGATCCTTCTTTTTACGCTTTTTCAGGGTTGTCCGTACTCTCTGCATGAAATGTTCCGCGGCCAGATCAAAAATCTGTTTCCTCGCTTTGTCTGCTGCCAGAATCGCTGCATTACAGGAAGTAAAGGCACCTCGGCTGGCGTGGGTGCCTACATCCCAGGGGCAGGTCGCTGTATCGCCAAAGACAATCGTGACCTTGTCCGGGGTCACACCTAAAGCTTCCGCTGTGGTCACCGCAAGGGCTGAGTTGAATCCCTGACCGATCTCGATGCCACCCGTGGCCACGGAGACATTTCCGAAATCATCCAGTCTTATAATGATGCCCGTGCCGTCTGACCGGTATATCCGTGTGCCCCCTCCGGGATGGAACAGGGAGGCCATTCCTACACCCCGTGCTTTGTCTCTTTGCTTTCCACGTTTCTTTTTCCACTCCAGCTTGTCAGCCGCTGCATCCAGACACTCTTCAAGCCCGCAGGAAGTGATTTTAAAACCGAATGACTCTGTGTCGGGCTTATTGCTGTTTATTATCCTGAAATCATATGGATCAATGGCTGCAGCCTCGGCCAGTTGATCCATGCTGCATTCTACAAAAAAAGTGGCTTGGGGATTGCCGTATCCTCTCATCGCCTGGCAATAAGTATTGTTCGTGTATATGACCTTGGTTTCATAGAAAAAATTGGGGACTTCGTAAAGACTGGAAATGGGCATGAGCATTACGGTGGGTGTTGTGGCGCCCCAGGAGATATATGCCCCATTGTCCAAGACCATATTGACCTCTCTGAAAAGGAGTTTCCCCTCCCTGTCACATCCCTGGACAATGTGTGCCTTGGTCGATTGCCGTGGTGAGGTGTAAGAAAACTCCTCCACACGGTTTAGCACAATCTTGACAGGTCTGCCGCTCTTATATGCCAGCAATATAGCTATGTACTCATATCCATGGGTATCGAGCCCTGAGCCAAAAGCCCCGCCCACGTAAGGAACAATTACCCTGGAGCTTTTTCCTTTAAGACCCATGGCAACCAGGGCCTGGTTAAAATCGTTTTGTGCCAAGTAGGGGATCTGCGTCTTTGCATGGATGATTAGATTGCTCTGCAGATCGAATTCGGCAATACAGCCGGCTGTCCCCATACATGACTGCTGCACAGCCTTGGTTTCAAAATCATCTTCCACCATAAAGGCCGATTCCTGTTTGGCCTTTTCCATATCACCTTCCGACCATTTCCATGGGAGTTGTATCAGATTGCTTTTTCTGGGTTTTCCTCGTGGGTCCACTTCGTGAACGAGGGGCGCGCCATTCTCAAGGGCATCCTCCGGGCTAAACACACCGGGAAGTTCTTCATATTCAACCTCAATGAGATCCACCGCCTCCTGGGCTATTTCAAGGTCTATGGCAGCAACCGCTGCCACTTCATCGCGAAACTGCCGAACCTTATCTCTTTTCAAGGCAAAATTGTCCTTCATGAAACCGAACCGGACCTCCGGGGAGTTGTACCCTGTGACAACGGCCCGCACTCCATGAAGTTTTTCGGCCTTAGAAGTGTCTATGTTTTTTATCTTGGCGTGTGCGTACTCACTGTACTTGATTTTTCCATAAAGCATCCCCGGCCTGGTCAAGTCGTGAATAAAATGGGCCTTTCCCGCCGCCTTATCCGGAGCGTCAGGCCTTGGAATCTCTTTACCGATGAAATTATAGTCTGTCATCTGATCCCCCTTAGAATCATTATGGTGGTGGTCTATCTTCTCTTGTTCAACCGGTTGTCTTGATTTTTCTTCACCCTGTTGCGCATCATTCTTGGCCTTGGTTTGATAGCCGTGTTGCAGCGTCCTTTATGGAATCAATGATTTGCACATACCCGGTGCACCGGCACAGGTTCCCTGAAATTCCCCGCTTTGTCTCTTTATCACTGGGGTTTGGATTCTCATCCAACAGCGCTTTCGCGGACATAATCATCCCGGGTGAGCAAAAGCCGCACTGAATTCCCCCCTTTTCCACAAAAGCCTCTTGAATAGGATGGAGTTTGCCACCCTCTCCAACCAGGCCCTCAACTGTTGTTACGGATTTTCCCTCAACTTCAAAAACCGGATACAGGCAGGAGTTTATACTGATTCCATCAACCAGCACCGTACATGCCCCGCATTCTCCCTGACCGCATGCCTCCTTTGTTCCGGTCATTTCGAAGGCATCCCTAAGTACCTCCACCAGCATCTTGTGGGATTCTATCTCTGCAGAAACCTCGTTTCCGTTCAAGATAAACTGGATAACCCTTTTCATTTCATTTTCCCCCTTTATTACACTGTCATCTTCACATATTTACCATCTGCGATTCATCACACCGGATTCGCAGCGCTTTTTTCTCTCACGACCGGCAAACTATTTCATGAACTGCTTTTATGGCGCGTTTAATCAGCACTCCCGACATGGTCCTTCTGTATTCTTCTGTAGAGCGCACATCCGTTATGGGAGTCACTGCATGCTCAACCATTTCTTGTACGCGATCGAGAAGCTCCGGGGCTATCTCCTGACCCTCCACCAATTCTTCTACATCTGTCAGTCTCAAGGGAACAGACGCCACAGCCCCCACGGTTAGACGACATTTGCGGCACACCTTCCCTTCCATAACCAGGAGGGCTGCTGCATTGACGATGGCGATATCCTGTGTAACACGTCCTTTTTTTAGAAAAATTGTGCCTGAATCGGGAGTCATTTTGGGAATCTTGATCTGTGTCAAGACTTCTGTCCTGTCCATGCAGGTTTGACCTGGCCCTGTAAAAAAATCACTGACCGGAACCTCTCTTTTTCCACCGGGCCCCTCTAAAGTTAAAACCGCTTCCAGAACCATCAGTGGGGGGGCGCAATCGGCTGAAGGTGCCCCATTACAAAGGTTCCCTCCCACTGTTGCCACGTTTCTGACCTGGGGATTCGCGAGAACCGATACTGCCTGTGCCAGGGAAGGGTAACCACTGATAATGGCGGAATCCCTCTCAATATCCCTGAAAAGGGCCATACTTCCGAGGGTTAAATCTCCATTCAGAGTAATACCCGCCAATGATTCTATCCCCCTGAGGGAGATCAGGGCATCTGCCTCGATAACACCCTGTTTGATACGCCAGATGATATCTGTACCACCGGCAATATACCTGGCGTTCCCCCCGTGTTTCTCCATTAATCCGTACGCCTCTTTAAGGCTTTCTGGTTGATAATAATCGAACTTTTTCATACGACCTCCTTCTACGATTTTTTATCTAATGTCTTTCGGTACTGCAAAAGACCCCAATAGGCCTTTACAGCCCTTTCAGGCGCGGGGAAGTTTATGATACCACCCCTGCGAAAGATATCCTGGACCGTTGGGTTCTCGCTTGCAAAGGCAAGGACAGGCTTTTTGTATTTTTTTGCTGCATTAACAAAGGCATCGGCGAATTCCTTCACATCCCACCCCCAGTTAATGGCGATGGCCCCTGAAATACCAGGGTCGGAAATCACTGTATCCACACACGGACCGATATTCTCTAAAGGGATACCAACGGTCATATCAACAGGATTGGAATCCGCTGCAAAGTAGGGGATATATTCCCGGAGTTTCTCTCTGATGTCCTCACCCAGCTCGGGCACCTTGAGGCCAATTTCCTCACAATAGTCGCTGGCAGCAACGCAAGGTCCTCCTGAAATGGTCATGATCGCCAATCTCTCGTCCCTTGGGAGTTGACGACAGTTGTGGGCAAGCGCAAACAGATAGTCTACGAAATCCTCAGTGGTTTCAGCCACAAGAGCGCCGGCCTGTGCAAAGGCAGCCCTCGCAACATTAAAATCGCCTGCCAGAGATCCCGTATGAGAAACAACAGCCCTTGAACCCGCATCCGTCCGTCCCCCTTTCAGGATAACGATGGGCTTGATCCTTGAGACCTCTTTGATAACTGAAAGAAAACCCGGACCGTCCTTGATCCCCTCCACAAAAAGGCCGATAACGTCGGTATCCTCATCATCCGCGAGGTATTCGACAACCTCCTGATGCCGGACATCCATCTGGTTCCCTATACTGGCCAATTTGCCCAGGCCGATGCCTCTCTGGTTCATTTCATTGGCAAGTACCCCGCCGTAGGCCCCGCTCTGCGAGACCAGGGATATTCTGCCCGTATATTTTGGGGCTCTGGCAAAGAACGTCCCGTTCAGTCTTTTGTGAGCATTATAAACCCCAAGGCAATTGGGACCCATAATCCGCATGTTGTTTTCACGTGCAATCTGCAGGATCTCTTCCTGGAGGATTTTTCCAGCCTTGTTTCGAATCTCTCCAAATCCCGAACTGAGTATGACAGCAGCCCCTGCCCTGTTCTCGGCGGCCTCTTCGATGACGTCTTTTACGAATTTGCTTGCAACACTTACCAGAACAAGGTCCACCGGTTCGGGCACCTCACTCAAACTCGTGTACACCTTATACCCGAGGTTTTCCCCGCCTCTGCGGCTAATAGGGTAGACAGCCCCCTGGAATCCCGTCTCTGCTATATTCCGAATGAGCCAGTGGCTCATCTTAGTTGGTTCGCTGGACACACCGACCATAGCGATGGATTCAGGCTCAAACAGTTTTTTCACTCCCCCATTCATAATCATCAGACCTTTTCAGACATTCTCATGTCTTACCGTGCATATACCTCCCTTAAATCCCGTTTAAGGACCTTGCCTGAAGGATTGCGGGGAAGGGCGTCCGTGAAAATTACCTTTCTGGGTTTCTTGAAGCTGGCAAGATGCTCTTTACAATAATCTACGACTTCCTGTCCTGAGATACTCTCCCCTTGCCGTAGAACAACAACGGCACACACCCCTTCCCCAAATTTCGGGTCGGGTACGCCTATGACAGCAGCCTCCATGATCTTGGGATGCTTATAAAGGGTGGATTCCACCTCAACCGAAGATATATTTTCACCACCGCTTATGATGATATCTTTTTTCCTGTCGACCACGTACAAGAACCCTTCGTCATCCATCTTCCCGAGGTCACCTGTATAAAGCCAGCCGTCTTTCAGGGTTGCCGCCGTTGTATCAGGGTCATTCAGATATTCTTTCATAACCTGGTCACCTTTTACAGCAATCTCCCCCACCTGGCCAATCTCGCACTCATCGCCGCTTTCATCCATAATCCGGATGTCGGTATTAATAAAGGGCCGTCCCACGGATGGAGCCTTGGAAATGGCCATCTCGTGCTTGGCTATAGATACAGTTGGACCTGTGGCCTCGGTCAAACCGTACTCATTATAGATCCTGCCATAAGGAAGGTTCTCAGCCATCTCTTCCACAGTGACCTTGGGAACAGGTTCCGACCCTGTTATACATACCCTCCATGAACGAAGATCGTATTTCTTGAAGTTTGGCACCGAAAAAACCTGGCGATACATACCGGGGGTGATATACAGATAGGTGATTTTTTCTTTTTCCACGGTTTTGAGAAAAAGCTCAGGGTCCCAGTTCGGCTGGGGGAAACAGGTGGTAGATGCCCCGCACATGGCATGGGCCACATGGAAGCCCACAGCCCCGATATGATAAAAGGGGGTGACTGCAAGGCAGTTATCACCATGTCTTATACCTGTGTCTGCCGCCCAGATGAGACCCGCCGTTATGAGATTGTGGTGAGTGAGAACAACAGCCTTGGGGAATGCCGCTGTGCCGGAAGTGAACAGGACTATGGCAGCATCCCGGTCATCACCCGAAACAGGAGGAAGGATTGCACTCCCTTTTTCTACCAGCTCATGGTAGTCGAGCATCCCTTGCGACCTCTCTTTTCCGAGGCAAATATATTTTTCAATACCGGAAAGACGTTCTTTTGCCGGGTCAACCCTGTCCAGAAACTCGGAACCTAAGATCAATACCTTCAACTCGGCAACGTCCTGTACATAAACGATCTCTTCAGAAACAAGCCGGAAATTAAGTGTAACGGCCACGGACCCTAAGAGAAAATTAGCCCACAGGATTTCAGGATACTCAAAGCAGTTATAAAGGAGAATGCCAACGCGGTCCCCTCTCCCAACTCCGAGAGAGGAAAGCGCATTGGCTAATCTGCACGCCCTTTCTTTGAGCCCTGAGAAGGTCATCCTCTGCTCCCCACAAACAAAGGCATCTACCTGTGAGTTCCGTCTGGCTTCACGCAGCAGCACTTCCCGTAAGTGCATTTTTTGCTCCCTCCATACTATTGGCTGGACAAATGCCCCTTCACCGGCATGGGTTGCGGGGAATTCCGTCCTTTATCAGAAGCGCGTGTCTTTGCGCTTTTTGTTCAGATCCCTCCGCTATTCTTTGGTCATTTCGCCATATCCCAGCGGTGTCAAAATCTTGGATTCCTCTTTTCCTGTAATTTCATAGATAATCGGTAGCCATTTCTGGACCTCCGGTTCATTAAAAAGCTTTTCGCGAATCTTCTGGAATTCAGTGAAATCCTCAAAGGCATATAGATCGGTTACCTCGTCATAAAGGCCTACACTCGTCTTCCATGCCGCCACCAGCCTTTGCCCATGCTTTTCCATGGCTGGAAGCAGGTGTTCCCGGAAAATCTTGGTCCACTCGTTCATCTTGCCACGGTGAACTTGAACAGTGACATGTAAATAAATCATTTTTTACCTCCTGATGGGTTAGGGGTTAGCGTTCATTGCTTGTTAAGCACCGAGATGAGTTCATCCGTGTCCATGACCTTGCCGAAGAACGCGGCCCAGTTTCTCATGGTGTATATCTGATCTTCTTCGGTAAAGGTTGCGCTGGCATCGTCAATCATAATGACCTTATAACCCGCATCCCAGGCCCCTCTCGCGGTGCTGCTCACACATACATCCGTGGCAACGCCGACCACGACAATAGTCTCAATACCGCACATTCTCATCCTGTGGTCGAGGGAAGTGCCCGTAAAGGCACTGCGGGTAGATTTCGGCACTACTAACTCCCCCCGCTGAGGTTTGATTTCCTCGAGGACCTTGAATTCAAAATCCTCTGTCGTAAATGACGGAACTTCCTTCAGCCTCGCCTGCCTGAGGGGGTGAAGATCGCTCCCATCGAGGAGAGATGCCCCATAGGCCCCATAAAAGATGCGCATCTTGTTTTTTCGAAAGCAATCAAGGAGTTTAGCGCAGTTGGGCACAACTATTTTCAGACGATCGCAATAATACTGCGCAGATTCAGGGTCTGCCTCAATAAAGTTCTTCAATACACCGTAATCGGGATGAGCAACATAATTCTGCATATCGATCACCAACAGGGCCATGTTTTTTGGATCCACAGGGAATTCCCCTACTGCTTGGGGAATCTTCTCAAGCCCTTTTTCCCAGGCCTTTTGACTCATTTTTCTACCTCCTTCTCTAATAATTAAATGTAGGCCAAATATACTTGAAATTCGAAATTTGAAATTCGAGATAAAACGATCCGCTCTTCGGTTTCAATTTCCAATTTCCAGTTTCCAGTTTCTTAACCACCATATCATACGAATTCTGGACGTTATGGACCTATGGTGCGAGGCCCTCAGGAGATACATTTCAGATCAAGCAAGGGCGGGGTGAGTTCCTCACAACCGGTCTCGGTAACAATTAGGGTACTGCAGCACGTTACCAGGGCCGGCTTCACCTCTACTATCTGAAGGATAAAAGGGGTCCAGGGCTCAATAATGTGATTTCCCGTCATTCCCATATCCACAGGTCCGAAAGTCAAACCCATATTTGCCCCTACTCTTCGCCAGTAATCTTCACCCTTCACGGAACGATAGACCTTATTGGCGGCCTTATATGTATCTCCGGAAATAGCCCCCGGTTTGAGAGCCTCTTTTGCCGCGAGATACATCTCAGACACGAGTTTTTGCTCATCCAAGACCTCCGCATCAGCCGTGTCACCGAGAAACACGGTCCCTTGAGAACCCACTAAGTATTGACAGTCTGTCCCCCAAACCTCGACGGTTGCAAGGTCTCCCTTATTTATCCTGCGGTTGACCGCGGTGTCGTGCATCAGGCCACCTTCCGGTCCCGACCAGATCCACATCTTGGGGACCTCGACATCGGATTGTCCTGCCTGATACATGGCGTTTTGCATCTCCCCGATTATTTCATAGGGGTAAGTCTCAGCCTTTATCAGCTCCAGGCCCCGGGAAAATCCGATATTCGTAACTTCGGCTGCCCTTCTGAAATAGGCAACCTCCTGCTCCGATAGAGTAATTCTTATATTCTCCACAAGCCAGCTAACATCCTTGAAATTGGCATTGGGAAGCGCCTGTTTCATCAGGTTTAGCTGCAAGACGGTCATGAAAGCCTCTTCCACACCGACAGTGCCTGTTTCAGCCCCGCATTCCATGACAAGCTCGGCCAGGATGTCATAAGGCTTCTCATGATCTTTGTACTTCCTCGGCTTTGGAGCTAACTGGGTGTCGGCCGTGGCGCTTTCAATGACCCGCGTCAGAAAGCGCATCTCACCTTCCTGCGGGATGACCAGGGCCAGGAGTGGGAGGGTCCAGTTCATGACTGCTGCACGGTATCCGCCCACCCAGTAGATGTTCTGTGCCCTGGTGAGGATAATGGTGTCTAACCCCTCCTCCGACATCCGCTCTCTGACCTTTTCAAGTCTTTCCGCGTATTCCTCTGAGGAAAATGGCAAAGAATACATAGATTGATCTCCGTTTTGTTTTTGGTCGAAAAATGAACAACCCACAGCAAATTTTCATGACTTCAGTATTCAGTAAACACCTCACGACCTGGAGGCATTCTCCTCGACGTATCTGATGATTTCCTCCGGAGGCGTCCCAGGCAAGAACACCTTTTTCACCCCAAGCTCTTCGAGCTCTGGTATGTGGCGCCTTAAAATTATGCCACCGGCCAGAATAACAACATCCTCTTTTCCCTGTTCTTTCAGTCTCTGAACGATTTTCGGTAGCAAGACCAGATGATCCCCCGAAAGGAAACTCAGACCGACAACATCCACATCTTCCTGAACAGCCGCGCTAACGACCTGGTCCACAGATTGCCTGAGACCTGTGTATATGACTTCCATGCCCGCATCCTTCAATGTCCTGGCAACAATTTTGGCGCCGCGGTCATGGCCGTCAAGCCCAGCCTTTGCAATTAATACTCGTATTTTTCGCTTTTTCATTGCATGTTTCCGGGTTCTTGAAGTCCTTTAGACCTAAAGTGAGAGGTACCAGTTCAGGGTTCAAAGTTCAAAGGTTATAGCCTGATGATATCCTTAACTTTATTGGTAGCGCTTGAGGTGTGACTCAGATTACCTCTTTCACCCATTGGGTGAAACATAACGTTTGCACCTATCAACGTGTTTTCCTTCAGTTGACAGTCAGTGAGATCGTTTCAACCTGGAACCTTGAACGCTGAACCGCTAAACCTATGTTAGATATACGTAGTGGGCTTAAACTCCCCCCACTTATCTCGCATCACCTGACAGATCTCCCCAAGACTGACATAATGTTTCACCGCCTCAATAATACAGGGCATGAGGTTCTTTTCCCTGTCGATTGCCTTTCCTAACTCGCTCAGGGCCGATTTAACATCTTCTCCGTTCCTCTCAGCCTTGACCTTGGTGAGTTTTTCTTTCTGTAACTTCTCAACTCCTGGGTCTGCTTCAAATATATCCTGTTCCTCAAAGTCCTCTTCTTCCGGAATGGTGAATTTATTCAGACCCACAATAACCTTTTCACCGCTGTCCACTTCTCTCTGAAATTGCACACTGGATTCCTGGATCTCCTGGAATACAAACCCGTTTTCTATGGCCTTTAGCATCCCCCCCATCTGGTCTATTTTCTCAAGATACTCGGATGCCCTCTTCTCGATTTCATCGGTCAGAGATTCTACATAATATGAACCGGCCAACGGGTCGATGGTCTTTGTGAGACCGTTTTCATAGGCGAGGATCTGCTGGGTCCTCAGGGAAATCCTCGCAGAATCCTCGGTTGGAATGGCATACCCCTCATCCCAGCAGGAAGTATGAATGGCCTGATGCCCCCCGAGAATCCCCATAAGCGCGTGCATGGTCACCCGAACGATGTTGTTCAAAGGTTGCTGGGTGATGAGGGTGGACCCGCACGATCCGCTGTAGGTCCTGAAGAGAGAACTCTTCGGATTCTTGGCCTTAAAGCGCTCCTTTATTATCTTTGCAAACAATCTCCTGGCCGCACGATATTTCGCCACCTCCTCAAAAAGGTCTCTATGACATCCAAGACTGTATGACAATCGAGGGGCAAAGTCGTCTACATCGAGGCCTCTCTCTCGGGCCTTTTCTATATAAGTGATGGCATTTGCCAGAGTAAAGGCCAGTTCCTGTATCGCATTAGCGCCGGCTTCTCGTATATGATAGCCTGTTATGCTGAGTGTATTCCATTTGGGAACATGTTTGTAGCAATACTCAATAATGTCTAAGCAAAGCCTTATACTCGGCTGAGGGGGGAAGATGTAGGTGCCTCGGGCGATGAAGTCTTTCAGGATATCATTCTGCGTTGTGCCCGTTAGTTTTTCTTGAGGGATGCCTTGCTTCTCTCCCACCACAATATACATGGCGAGGAGGACCGTGGCCGGCGCATTGATTGTCATGGAGGTAGAAACCTTATCCAATGGAATATCCTTAAAAATTACTTCCATGTCAGCCAATGTGTCTACAGCAACCCCGACCCTCCCCACAGCACCCTCGGCCATTGGATCGCCCGAGTCGTATCCGAGTTGAGTTGGTAGGTCAAAGGCCACCGACAACCCCGGCATACCCTGCTCCAGGAGATAGCGAAATCGCCTGTTCGTATCCTCGGCCGTCCCGAAGCCCGCGTAGTTTCTCATGGTCCAGAGGCGTCCGCGATACATGGTAGGATAGACACCCCTCGTATAGGGCGCTTCCCCGGGAAAACCCAGATCCTTTTTATAATCTGTATGCTCAAGGTCTAAAGGCGTATAAAGTCTTTTTACAGGAATGCCGCTTTCGGTAGTAAAACCCTTTTCTCTTTCCGTGGATTTATCAAGTACTTTCTTGAGTGTCGTATTTTGCCATTTTTCAAAGGCCTTTTGTGTATCGTCTGAACCCATATAGTGCCCCCAACAACCAGATTAAGAAACTGCTGTTTTCTAAAGATGAACGGTGTCTTCCTCGTATGAAAGGCAATTGATGCAGGTATCTCTTCCCCTTCGTACGTGCATCTTCACAATTTCAACACTTTTCAATACATCTTTTTTCTTTATTGCTTTAACCAAATCGCGGTGCTCCTGAACAGCTACCGGCATCCTGTCGGCATCACAATTATCCAAACGGAATCGCAGGTTCACATGTTCAAGATTCATCCTCAACATCTTCTCAAGCGACCGATTCCGCGTCATCGACACGATTTGGAGATGAAATTCCGCATCCACCAGAAATTTTTTTCTATCGTAGCGATCCGGCATATAGTTCTCATGATTTCGGAGCTTTTCTTCCAGCTCCTTTATATCTTTAGGCTCACTTTTCTCAATTGTCTGCTCCACCGCATAGGCCTCCAGGGCCTCTCGAATACCGAATAAGTCCCAGGCCTCTTGAAGATCAATCGGCTTTACCTGGAACCCCCGGAAGGCTTCCGAAACCAGGAACCCTTCCTGTTCAAGCCGGTTGAGGGCATTGATAATCGGCGTTCGGGACATATCGAGTATTTTGCTGAGATCATTGTAGACCAGTCTCTGACCGGGTATCACTTTTTGCTGGAAGATCATCTGCTTGATCTTCCGGTAAGCATCTTCAATCAGCGTGTTTGTGGCCTTATTATCATCCATATATAGGCTTCCTCTTAGACGTGTAAAATTTAATTTCACTTTTAATTCGATAATAGGATTCTGTCAAGAAAAAACAACGAGCGTTATGGTTTTTTGGCCATATTTAGCCCAGGCAACCCCATCAAATACCTTTAAAATCAATTAAATAGCAATGATCGACCTGACAGGGCGAGAATTTTCTTGACATGCCTAACAGGGGAATTATAATGCAAAAATAATCCTAAATTTAATTAAATCCCGGAGAAGGTGAAAGGTAGAATTTCGACATCTTCCCTTGGGACGACGGCGGCGAAAAATGAATCGTTTATTTCGAAAGAGTATATCATTTCATGAATAAGTTGCCTCCGCAATCACTTGAAGACATCCGTATTTTGGATTTTACTTTAATGCTGGCCGGGCCTTTTGCTACCATGATGTTCGGGGATTATGGGGCAGAGATAATCAAGATCGAGCAGCCGGGCAAAGGAGACAATACACGAAATATCGGTCCCTTTGCAAGCCACGATACCGAGCACAAGGCCGGGGGTTTTTTTCTCTCTATCAGCCGTAACAAGAAAAGTGTGACCGTCAACCTGAAACACCCCAAAGGGGTCGAGATCGTCAGGGAACTGACAAAAACCGCCCATATTGTGATAGAAAACTTCCGCCCGGGAGTAATGGACCGCCTCGGCCTGGGATACAAAACTCTCAGTGAAATCAACCCCAAAATCGTTTATACAAGCATCTCTGGGTTTGGCCACACCGGTCCCTATCGGGAAAGACCCGCTTTTGATCTCATTGCACAGGCCATGGGAGGCGTTATGGCCATGACAGGGCCAAAAGAGGGCCACCCTTATAAGGTAGGGCCTGGAATTGGAGATATCTGGGCAGCCACCATAGGAGCATACGCCACTATGGTTGCCCTTCATGCGGTAGAAAAAACCGGCCAGGGTCAGCATGTGGATTGTGCCATGTACGATACCATGCTCTATATGGTAGAGAGAGCGATTATGATGTATTCAATGGCCGGAATTGTCTCCGGTCGTGATGGGAACGCCCACCCACTTTATGCGCCTTATGACTGCTTCGAGACTAGAGATAAGAAATATGTTGTGATCGCAGGGCATTGGGATAAACAATGGAGTAGCCTCTGCCATGCCATAAAGAGGAACGACCTCCTTGAAGACCCACGGTTAGAGACCATGGGGGGCCGGGCTGAGCATTGCGATTATCTCAGATCGATCATTTCAGAGTGGACAAAATCAATGGAACGAGACGAAATCACCAGGATACTTATCGAATACGATGTGCCGGTGGCCCCCGTAAACACGGTTGATGATATTTTCAGCTGTCCACAAGTAGCAGATAGAGAGATGTTGGTAGAGACGGAGCATCCGATCGCAGGTCTGCTGAAAATTGCTGGCATACCCGCCAAACTCTCCAGAACACCGGGGCGGATTGAGACAGCAGCCCCACTTCTCGGCGAGCATACGGATGAAATCCTGAAGGGGCTGTTGGGCTATAATGATGATAAAATCCAAGAGTTGAGAGAGGAAAAAGTGATTTAATTCTTTTCAAGGAGTTAAAAAAATCCATTTTCAAGGAACCAGAGATGAGCCTTATAAGAGAAAAAATTCAGGAACTCAGTGAACGTCGGGTAAAACTGGAAGCAGGTGGGGGACCCGCCAAAATTGAGGCCCAGCATAATAAGGGAAAGCTCACGGCTCGCGAAAGGATAGACAGGCTCATAGATCCCGGAACATTCGTGGAACTGGGTCTCTTTGCAAAGCATCGGTGCACCCGGTTAGGAATGGATAAGAGGGAACTTCCCGCAGACGGGGTTGTAACCGGCTACGGAGAAATAAAGGGCCGAACTGTATTTGTATATTCCCAGGATTTCACGGTGATGGGGGGCTCTGTCGGTCCGGTGCATCAAAAGAAGATCGCTGATACGGCAGCGATGGCTTACGAGGCCAGGGCCCCTTTGATCGGTCTCTATGATTCTGCAGGCGCGAGGCTTCAGGAAGGTTCGGAAAATATAACTTTTGCCCGGCTCTTTTACCAAAATGCAAGATGCTCCGGAGTAATCCCGCAGATCGCCGCTATTATGGGGCCTTCTGCAGGCGGTTCGGCATATTCACCCGCCCTGATGGATTTTATAATAATGACCAAAAGGACCAGCTTCATGTTTATCACAGGTCCTGCCGCCATCAAAGCAGTTACGGGTGCGGAGACCGATAATGCGGCCCTTGGGGGTTCGGCAGTCCACACCCGGAAAAGCGGTGTTGCAGATCTCGAGTCTGAAGATGATGATGACTGTATAGAAAAGATCAAGCAACTCATTTCCTACCTGCCTGCAAGCTGTTTTGAAAAGCCGGCCCAAACCACACCCGGGGATGACCCCCTGAGACTTTGTCCAAAGCTGGAAGAGATCGTTCCTGCGGGAAGGCGAAAAGTTTATGACGTTCGCCTGGTCATCAACGAAATCGCAGACAAGGGGAGTTTTTTCGAGATAAAGCCTGATTACGCGAAGAACATGGTAATCGGCTTTGCCAGAATGGATGGCAGGAGCATCGGCATCATCGCCAACCAACCAAAGGCCTTGGGCGGCACCATCGATATCGATGCATCTGACAAAGGATCACGCTTCATTCAAATCCTGGACGCTTTCAACATCCCCATACTGACCCTGATGGATACACCTGCCTTTCTGCCCGGCATCAACCAGGAATATGGCGGAATCATCAGGCACGGAGCCAAAATGCTTTATGCCTACTCAGAGGCCACAGTTCCCATGATCACGATCATTCTCAGGAAGGCCTACGGAGGAGGGTGGTCAGCCATGGGTCCCAAAGAGTTGGGCATTGATTTGGTATACGCCTGGCCAACGGCCGAGTGTGCCTCCATGGGACCTGAGGGCGCTGCTGAAGTGATCTGGGCAAAAGAGATCCAGAGCTCGCCGGACCCTGCGGCCGCAAAGGAAAAATTCATTGAAGAATATGATCGGAATTTTGCTAACCCCTATCTCGCAGGGGCCTTGCGGGTAATAGACGATGTGATCTACCCCGCTGAAACCAGACTAAGAATTGTACAAGCTCTCAAGATGTTGGAAAAAAAGGATATCCCTCGCCTGCCAAAAAAGCACGGGATCATGCCGGTTTGAAACGAGAAAGTTTACGCGAGGAGAATAGAATAAACGAGGAGATATGGAAATGGATGATAACAGAGATGTGGTAATCGTCAGTGCAGTCAGGACCCCTTTTGGGCGTTTTGGAGGAGTCACGAGCAATATACCGAGCATCGATTATGGCGTCATGGTGGTCAAGGAGGTGATAAATCGTATCGGGCTTGATCCTTCTGAGGTCAATGAACTTTATTACGGAACATGTATCCCCGCCGAATATGCGCCTTATCTGAACGTGCCTGCAAGGCAGATTACCCTTCTCGCCGGGCTTCCGGCTGACAACGTTTCCCTGACCTTGGACAGGGCATGTTGTTCTTCAATGACGGCCATCCACCTGGGGTATCGAGCCATCCGGTCCGGAGAAGTGGATGTGGTGGTCGCCTGCGGCGCTGAGAATATGGCCAACTCATGCCACCTGATTGAAGCCAAGCACTCAAGGTGGGGTCAAAGACTGGGACATGTGCGGCAGGTGGATATCCTGTTCGAACTGGGTTACGGGAAAAAAGGGTTCAACGCCGTTGCACTGGATTCAGGTGAAGTAGCGCTCGAATATGATGTAACAAGGGAGGATCAGGACAGATGGGGACTTCGAAGCCAGGAGCGATGGGCCCAGGCATACAGGGATGGAAAATTCAAGATAGGTGAGGAAATCATGTCCTTTGAGATCCCCCAGAGAAAGGGAGATCCGATTCTTTTCGACAAAGACGAGCCCCCGAGAGAAACATCCATCGAACGATTAGCCAAATTGAAACCCATTTATGGAAGCCCTACCGTGACCGCCGGGAACGCGCCCGGCATGAACTCCGGTGGTGCGGCCATCATTATAATGAGCAGAGAAAAGGCTCTCGCCAAGGGTTTGAAACCGCTTGCTACCATTGAAGCATTGGAATGGGCCGCAGATGAACCGAAATACATGGCCACATTACCCGCAAAGGCAATAGAGAAGGTCTTAACCCGCTGCGGGAAAGGCATCGACGATATAGATCTTATTGAAATCAATGAGGCCTTTGCTGCCGTAACATTGGTGTCTTTGAAGATCCTGGCAGGGATGGATCCTGATAAATGGAAAGATCTCAAGGATAAAACAAACGTCAACGGCGGAGCGATTGCCATCGGGCACCCGGTGGGGGCGAGCGGCGCCCGAATAACCATGACCCTGATGTATGAATTGATACGGCAGGGCGGCGGCCTTGGTGTTGCTGCAATCTGCGGGGGTTTGGGTCAGGGTGAATCCCTTGTATTAAAGGTGTAGGGAAGGGTAGGGAGATAAAAGGTTATGGCTGATATTTCATGGGGAGGAGGATTATGAGACTTAAAAACAAGGTAGCCATTGTGACGGGCTCTGGACGGGGAATCGGGGAGGCCATTATATATCGATTTATTGAAGAGGGAGCCAAGGTCACTCTGTGCGATGTTGATGAGAAAGCTCTAAAAGAGGTCAAATCAAAGGTAGACGAAATGAATGGCGCATGTCTGCTGGCCGCAGGTGATATCGCAGACAGGGATTTTGTCGGCAAGATGGTCGATAATACAATTCAAGAGTTTGGGACTTTGGACGTGGTAGTAAACAACGCCGCCATCACTCGCGATGCAATCCTGCACAAGATGACCCAGCAGCAGTGGGAAGAGGTGATGGACGTAAACCTGAAAGGCACCTTCAATTGCCTTCAGGCAGCTGCCACATATATGCGGGTTCAAGGAAAAGGAACGATTATCAACGTATCCTCCACCTCAAGATACGGCAATGTGGGCCAGCTGAACTATGCTGCTTCAAAAGGGGGCGTTGTGGCCATGACCCGCACAGCGGCAAAAGAACTTTGCCGGAAAGGCGTTACCTGCAATTGCATCTCACCCGGGACCATCTGGACCGATATGCTGAAGGCTGTTCCGGAACAGGCCCAGGAACGGTTTAGGGCCAGTATCCCCTTAGGCCGGTTTGGCGAACCAAGAGAGGTGGCTAATCTTGCCGTCTTCCTCGCTTCGGACGAGGCATCATATATCACCGGGCAGACCATCAATTGCGACGGTGGTTCCTTTATGGCCTGAGCCGGATGGGCCGTTCGTCCTTAAAGAACAGGGGAATAGAAAAATGGCGATTGAGATTGATCTAACCGGGAAAGTGGCAGTAGTGACCGGTGCCGGAAGGGGTATCGGAAAATCCACATCCATCGCCCTGGCTGAGGCCGGAGCCGATATCGTCCTCGCAGCCAGGACCCGTTCCCAGCTTGAGGAAACCGCTCTGCAGATACGTTCAAAGGGAAGACGCGCACTCCCAATCCCAACGGACGTTACACAAAAAGAATCTGTTGAAAAGCTTATGTCTTCGGCTCATGATCAAATGGGCGGGCTGCATATCCTGGTGAATAATGCCGCAATCATGGCACCGGGGCCGTTGATGGAACAGACCGAAGAGGCCTGGGACAGGGTTCTGGCCGTCAACCTGAAGGCCGTCTTTTTGTGCACCCAGTCAGCGGGTCATTATATGATAAGACAAAAGTACGGGAAGGTCATCAACATGGCCTCCACCGGAGGGGTCATCGCCGGACCCAAGAATGCGTCCTATCATGCCAGCAAGGCGGCCGTTATCCATTTTACCAGATCCGTGGCCATTGAGTGGATCAGGTATAATATCAACGTCAATGCTGTCGGGCCTGGCACCGTAGACACAGAATTGGTTGATCAATTCATCCAGGGCGGTAAGAGGGAGACGATACTGAAGGGAATACCGATCAGGCGCTTTGCCGACCCCCAAGAGATCGCTAACCTTGTGGTTTTCTTAGCTTCAGATCTGTCTAATTATATGGTTGGAGAACACGTTATTATCGATGGGGGACTGACGATTCCCTGAGACCTTTGCAAAACGCCCCCTTTTAGCCAATCTCGGCGTTAGGCTCAAATTTCAATCCTCGAAATATCTAATATATTCCTGTGGTTGAAATTTTCGCCTTCCTTGATCTTGACTAAAATTGAACATTTTTCAAAGGTCTCTCCCTGACGGAAGAGAACCCGCCAAAATAAAATCCGTTCACCCGGAAAAACTCCGTCCCTAGCGTTTCGGTACCGGCTATGCGGTAGAAGACTGGTTGAAAACGTGGAAAGCGACAGGCTCAAACCCAGGCTAAACAAAGACTGAATCAAGTTCATCTTGGATATACTTGAGCCGGTCGATCTCATCCTCTCCGATCATCTTGCCCATCTCACCGGACTTTACCCTTTTCTTCAGCGCCTTGAGTTCATTTTCCAGATCGATGATAGTGTTTATCATAGGGGTCTTCATATCTGCCCTTTCTGCCTCGGCCGGCGGCTTCTCTGAGACAACCTCTTTCGGCTTGAGGATAAGCCGCTCCTTCCACTTGGGTACATGGGCGATCAGGTTGAGTCTTTCCTGGATTTTCTCTGCCAGGGCCTCAGAGGCAGTGGCCTCTCCATGAACCACAAAGACTTTGGGATTCGATTCAAAATGAGAGACCCACTCAAGGAGATCTCCCTGATCTGCATGGGCTGAAAAGCCGCCAATGGTAAATATCTTTGCTCTCACTGCCACGTTTTCTCTGAATATCTTGACCTGTTTTGCCCCATCAACGATCTTTCGACCGGTAGTCCCTTTTGCCTGGAACCCGACAATCACAAGACTTGCGCCCTCCCTCCAGAGATTATGCTTCAAATGGTGTTTTATCCGTCCGGCAGTGCACATGCCGCTCCCGGCAATAATAATGGCAGATCCTGGCTTCTCGTTGATGGCAATGGACTCTTTTGTGGTAGAGGTAAACCTGAGATTGGGCATGCCAAAGGGATCATAACCTGCGTCAACTATGGCCTTTGCCTCTTCATCGTAGTATTTTTTATTTCGCCTGAAGATCTCAGTGGCCTTGATAGCAAGAGGGCTGTCTAAATATATTGGGATATCCGGGATAAGACCGTCACGCAGGAATTCACCGAGGATATAGAGTATCTCCTGGGTCCTTTCCACGGCAAAGGCCGGAATTATGATTTTTTCACCAAAAGACACACTGTACTGAATGGCATCAACTAATTCCTTTTTGCTCCCTTCCATGTCACGATGCTGACGGTTGCCATATGTAGATTCTACAAAAAGATAATCGGCATCAAAGATTTCGTGGGGATCCCTGACAATCAACTGGTCCTTCTTGCCCAAATCCCCGGAAAAAACGACCTTAAATGTTTCCCCCCCTTCTTCCACCCACAACTCCAGTATGGAAGAGCCTAAGATATGTCCCGCATTCCTGAGTCGGGCCTTCATTCCAGGGTCAACCGTGACGACATTATCCCTCTCCATGGGACTCAGCAACTTCAGACTTGCCCCCGCATCCTCTGTGGTATAGAGGGGCATTATGTCCTTTTTCGCCTGCCTTTTATTCTTACGCGTCTGCCACTCTGCGTCCATCTCCTGTATGTGTGCCGCATCCAGGAGCATAATCTCACAGAGTTCCGCTGTTGGTGGGGATGTGATGATCTTACCCTTGAACCCATCCTTCACTAATTTTGGAATCCGACCGCTATGATCTATATGGGCATGGGTCAGAAAAAGGGTTTCAATTTCCCCTGGATCAAAACCCCATTCCTCCCGATTGCGGCTTTCCATCTGCCTTCCGCCCTGAAAAAGCCCGCAGTCCACAAGTATCTTCTTATTGCGAGGCGATTCCACGAGGTAGCAGGATCCAGTAACAGACCCTGCTCCGCCAAGACACGTAATCCTAATCATATTGATCTCCTTTTGTTAGTCGGGTTGCGAGTTGCGACTTACGGGTTGCGGGTTGCGGGTAAAACATCCATCCTTTAATATTGATGGTCTCGCAAAAGTCTCCAAGGCCGTCACTCCCGCGAAAGCGGGAGTCCAGAACTGGTTGACTTTACTGTATTCCCGCTTTCGCGGGAATGACGACAATGGGTGCTTTCCGACTTTTTACAAGTTTGTCAATATTCAATCGACAATCATCAATCATCAATCCTAACCGGGTGTCGATATTTCTTTCCCAAATAGTTCTTAGCCACAAGTACGTCACCATCCCTTTCCATCACGTATTCAGGCAGGACCGGGATCTTTCCCCCTCCGCCTAAAAGATCAACGGCAAAATGGGGTACGCACAGACCGGATGTGTGGCCCTGAATGGAGGCCATGATCTCAAGACCCCTGTTGAGGGGGGTCCAGAAATGGGCAGTCCCCCTTGCAGGATCTGCCTGAAACAGATAATAGGGCCGGACCCTGATTGTCAAGAGTTTCTGCATCAATGTACTGATAATCCCGGCATTATCATTAACCCCTTTAAGGAGAACGGTCTGGCAGCCCAGGGGGATACCCGCATCTGCCAATCTATTGCATGCCAGGGAGGACTCGAGGGTAATTTCATCAGGATGGTTAAAGTGGGTATTGATATAAAGGGGCTGGAAACTCCCTAACATATTGGCCAATTGCGGGGTGATTCTCTGGGGGAGGGTGCAGGGGACTCTAGTGCCAATCCGTATAATCTCTACGTGGGTCATAGATCTCAGGTCCTGCAGGATATGGAAGAGTTTACGGTTTTCTAAAAGGAGAGGGTCACCCCCTGAAAGGAGTACATCTCTGATTTCCCGGTGACCCCTGATATAAGAAAGCCCCTCCCTGATGGAAGATCTGGTCACCATGGATGGGTGGCCGACTTTTCTCTTCCGGTTGCAAAACCGGCAGTACATGGCACAACGAGAGGATATGAGAAAAAGTACACGATCCGGATACCTGTGGGTCAACCCCGGGACCGGGGAGCAGTCCTCGTTCAGAGGATCATCAAAACCCGCTTCATTAAGGGTTTCCCTGAGATCCGGGACGCACTGTTTGTAAAGGGAATCATTTTTCTCTTTTATCAGACTTAGATAGTACGGGTTGATGCGCATGGGATATCGTGCAATCACCTTTTGAAGAAGGGCTCTGTCTATTTCAATAGATGCTGGCAGGGCATCAGGGGTTGTGAAGCTTTGAGAAAGGATCTTCTTCCATGATGCCCCTCCCCTATAATCCATATCCCCGCCCTTCAAGAGGAGACCTTCTTCCCTAAGAAGGTCAAGCACCCCTCAAAGAAAGGAATAGAATATGGTTGGTAGGCGGATATGATCATGGTAAGGGAATAAAGAGAGTTAAAGTGCCTAAAGTGATTCTAC
>JACKQG010000556.1_pt1 | contig 54365 bp, 77 predicted proteins | sample 8237621 | NCBI WGS metagenome assembly JACKQG01 (sample SAMN15677084, study PRJNA649215) | marine metagenome | biome: marine; feature: Black Sea; material: saline water; isolation source: suspended particulate matter (SPM) from the Black Sea western gyre | collected 2013-06-09/2013-06-10 | depth... | reverse complement strand
TGTTATTTCGTCTTGTTGTTATTTCGTCTTGTTGTTATTTCGTGTAAGAAATAAACTGCTACTAATTAGAAATAAACTGCTACTAATTAGAAATAAACTGCTACTAATATATACATAAATATATAACTTCTAAAAAACCATCCACCTTTATTTCGTATTTTATTTGATGCTTTCTTGCTACTTCCGTTACTATATAGCCTGTTATGGAGGGGCCATCATTTAAAAGTATAAAATTTTCGGTGAGTCTTTGCGTGTCTTTTATTATGTAAATCATTCTCTCTCACTCTCGTTGTCTTGCTGTCTTGCTGTTATTTTGTCTTGCTGTTATTTTGTCTTGCTGTTATTTTGTCTTGCTGTTATTTCGTGTAAGAAATACAATCCAGTGAAGAAATACAATCCAGTGAAGAAATACAATCCAGTGAAGAAATACAATCCAGTGTAGAAATACCACCTATCCTCGTTGTGGATAATACCGAATATAACGTGGGTCTTGCAATGTGGAATATAACGTGGGTCGGAGCTGTCTTGCAGTGCCTGGGGATTTTCCATCGTGTGAAGAGCTGTCTTGCAGTGCCTGGGATATGACGCTCGCAGTGCCTGGGATATGACGCTCGCAGTGCCTGGGAATATAACGTGGATCGGAGCTGTTAGAGGCTGACCTTGAAAATCTTTGATTTTTAAGGTTCTCTCTATTACACGGTGTCACGCGTATTCCCTACGGGTTTGGTTTTTATATGCGTATTCACGGATTAATCTTTTTTATAACAATCTATACATATAACTTTATTATTTCTGGTATACCAATCAACTCTATAACTGTCTGATTTATGCACTGTTTGGTATACTTCTCGTTTACAGTTATAGCAATACTTTCTTGGTTTTTCTGGTATGTGTTCCATATTCTATATAAATATAACATTATTTTATTTATCTAACCGAGCGTGCCAATGTAAATGATTTGGTATTTTCTTTTGGTGTTTGTCTATATGAAAATCTGTATGACCATAGAACTTTTCTGCGTGTATCTTTAACATTTCTTCCATAACATATGATCCTTCTTCTGGTATTTTCATTACATGATATTTCCATACTGCCATTGGTATTTTACAGTCTTTGCAATCTAATATGGTATACCACTCTGTTTCATAATATACATTGGTTCTTATTTCTAATATACACAGTTCACATTTCATAACAATAAATATAGGGCACAAAAAAACCCCATCGTTTATGACAGGGTTTGTTTAATTCTTTTTTTATCTTAATTGCCAGTAAATAAATCCCATATCTGTTTAATAGATAGTCCAACTACACCAGCACCTATTGTACTTCTCCACTTTGTAGTATTTTCTCTAAATGCAGTATTCTTTTTGGATTCTGCCCATAACCCTTCATGTGGGTTAAACAGATTTTCCTTGATGAATTTTATATCTTCTGCCATATCGTTTCTATCTTTTTCAGCTTGATCCATTTTCTCTAATATGACGTTTAAATCTTTTACATCCTTACCATTCATAATGTTTTCCATTAAGTTAAAGTTATCTAAAATTTCTTTCTTCATCATATTTGTTATTTTTCATTTAGTATTATCTTTAATCACACTGTCCAAAGTAGAGCGGGTTATCTTTTACTTGATTAGAAAATTATATTCCCACAGGGTAATAATTATGCTCCCCATCCTTCAGTTAGTGTGAATTTCTTCATTTCATATATAAATATAATATATATCAATTATTCGTTATTTAAATGCTAACTTAATTTTTTCATTTATATATTTGTAACCCTCTCTCTACTATAATAAAATCTGTACTTGTATCTTTAAATCTGTTTTCCCATATTCCTCTATTATTCCAAGCCCTTACTGTAACTTTGAATTGTCCAGGATAACGTAATGGTCCAAATATTGCTGTAGCTTTTTTATATTGGCCATCCCATACAAAATTAGAAGGATCAGTCATATCAATTTCTTTAGATATTCCGGCTGATTGCCATGGATTAGTTGCACCCCAAATCCCAGTTTCCATTGCTGGTTTTGCTTCATATACTATTTGAATTTTGGTAGTCCAACGGGTTACCCAAATGTCCCAATAAACAATTTCATTAGTAAGTAAAATTCCAGGACGAGTTGTTTTTATTATTTCAACTCTCTGCTGACCTTCCCATTCAAACGGTAAATTATCTATAACTGGAGCACATCCAACTAATAAAAATATTAGTAATAAAAGTTTATTCACTTCCCCTCTCTATTTCATACGGTTCATTTAAAATTGTATTATCCCACCCTCCAGTTAAAGGAATGTATAATGCAAGTACATCATTGTGTGTAATACATATCACATTAACAGTTAATAATCTCTGTAAATATACTTTTTCATGTGATATTTTTGCAATACTCATATCTAATATATGGAGATCATTATTACCATTTTCATTTGTTAAATTTGCATACCACATATCCTTTTTAACTACTTTATATTCATCATTATATCTTAATGTCATAATCATTATTACTGGTATTATGAATAATAAAAATAGATATAGTGCTATCTTTTTTAACACATTTATCATTCTGTTACTCTAAAATATTTAGTTGAAAATTTTCTATGATATTTATTCCACAGTATAATTGTCATTTTATATCTACCTGGATAACTTAATAAAAAAGTTTCTTCAAGATGAGTTGAATGTGGATTAGTAATTTTCATATCTTCAGTATCAAATATAGTATAATAATTTCCAAAAACCTGACTTCTATCCCATAATTCATATTGAGGTACAGGCCCTGTTCTTACTATATCATATTCAATTTTTAATCTTAAATGAGTTGGAGTTGGTGTATTCCATTGTATATAAACTGGAACTTCAGTTGGAGCATTATACCATAAATTAAAATATGGTACTTCAAACTTTATTATCTTAAAATCTGCTTGACCTTTAATAGTATGTTTATATTCTGGGTCACCAGGTCGAACGCTCCTCATTGTATTTCCACACCCACTTATAACAAAAAAAGTTACAAGTGTAACCAACATACTTATAACTTTTTTCATATTTTTTCTCCTATATTTTAACCGGTCATTCTATTTTCCATAATTTATTAAACACTGAACGAACTCCCTTATTGCTAATTTTTAAACTATTCCAATCCACCGAATCAGTATATAATGGTTCACCACATCCATCTGCATATCCCTGATAAGTTATTTTCTTTTTATCATTTATAATTTCACCCTTTTCACAAATTTGATTAAATCCACTTGTATAGTGTTCGTGATATTTATTAATCATCATCTTTCTCCTTTTTAATTTCATCAAAACTATCTTTTTGTTTAGCTGTTCTTCTTTTCATACATTTCCCGATATCATAAGAATCATCATAAATAAAATTATAATCATTTCTTTTCAGTAATTCATATATTCTGTCTATTGGTATGAAATAGCCCATATGTGTAATCGCATCTGCACTAAATCCCATTGGTTGTATAGATATTCTGGATGGTATTCCAATATACTCATATATTTTGCGCCTAATAGAAAAACGAAATACAGATCCCCCACTATTTCCAAATATAGTTTGAGCGGTACTCATCCAATACTTATAAGATTCGATTTCATCATCCATGAAACTAATATGACCCTCTGTGACAATTGGTTGATGCCCGAGTGAAGCTCCGCATGCATACACCTTATCAAAAATGTGTATTGATTCTAATTCATTTATGGGAAATATATTTGCAACATTTGAATGTGCTGCTTCTTTATCTCGTACTCTTAATAATGCCCAATCTTCACCACCCTCATGATCTGAATATGCAACTATATCTGCTTCTACTGCGAATGAACCAATACAATGTGAATAATTATTATACTTGAAATATTCTACTTGGACGGTATCAAGAGTTTCAGTATCAATTTTTTTCTTTAATACGGGATTCCATTTCTTCTTAACCGTGATACATTCACTAATAACGTGGTGGTTAGTGATTATATATGTATAAACTTCATCTTTATATTTTTTGGAATATACTACTGTTCCGGATCCACCAGCTCTATTCGTTCTTACTCTTACTGTCGGGTAAAATATTTCTTCGTGTTTCTGTTTAATGTCGGGTGATATTTTCATATTGAGTTCTCCGCTTTTATTTGTGAAATGGATAAAAAAATCCCACTAAATATTTTAATAACCATTAGTGGGAAATATATGTATTTACTTATATATAAATATAAAAATTTTAAATTTTTAACTATTACTTTAAGGTGTTTTATACTTCGAGTGATCTCCTAAACCAACCGAAATAGAACTTTTCCAAGTCTGGTTTTCTTTCTATTAGATTTGCATAATATTTTACTCTATATGCTCTTACTCTCTCTAACTCTAAATTTTTTATTGCGTTTAATGTATTTGGACCTAAACCACCATCTACCACTATACCAGCACCTTTACCATTAGCAGCTTCTTGTAGTATTTTGACTGATCTGCCCCGTCCCATATTAATTGCCATATCGAAGAATATATGTTTTAAGTCATCCGGTACTTTATCCACTCTGTTCTTATACCAATAGTCTTGATGGTATATTTCTATTGCCCGTTGTCGTGTGAGGTTCTTTATATCTTCGTCTGGATACGCTCTTTTACTTATACCATATTTAGTTTCACCGCCAGGGTCTTTTGGGTCATTTACATAACCTCCCTCATGCTCTAAAACTACCTCTATTATATCATTAAATTCTACTAACATTATTTTCTCCGTTATAATTCAATCTCTAAACCTACCTTTGCCTTGTAGAACTCTTTACCTGTTATATTGTAAAACTCTCCTACATTATATACTGACAATTTTTCTGTAAGTTTCCAACTTATATTGAATTTGGTTTCATAATCAAAATCTTCTGTATAGTATCCGTCAGCGGAAAATCAATTTTCACTTTACCATACTCTTTACTTACCTTATACCCACCTGAAAAGAAATTTTCAAATGTTTTTAAGGTTTCATCCTTATTTCTACTTGTCAATCCAAAGGTTATACCCTTAAAAGATGATCTCATATCCACCTTCAAATAGAATACATCCTTTGATTGCTTGTCAAAATATTCTGGTTTAAAATATACTCCATTGTTGTCATACATAACCCACAGTTGAGTATCTACAAAATCATTGCCTAATTCACGTTCCCATTGTCTATTCATATACCACACATGGTTCTTTGCACCAATACTAAACTCATAATCATCTGGGTTTGGTAGAACATTTGGTGTTCTCATTGCGAATGAACTAAACAGAATAACTCCTGCCAATAAACTATCTAACACTATTTTTTCTCCACTTTTGGAAATACTCTTACCATACTATTATAAATATAATGAATATGAGTATCCATTTCATTTTTTAATGGTCTTTTTTGGTTTAGGCTTATAGTATCGTTTCTTTCTTGGTTTTGGTTTAGCTTGGTTACTCAATCTAAATATCTCATCTTTAAGTAATTTACGCTGGGTTCTTAAATCTTCTATTTCCATATATAAATCTGCTGTCTTGCTTGATGCAAGTAGTCCTGATAGAAATAACCCACCGACTGAACCTATGAATACTCCTAATAGTGCCCATAATACATTTTCAATCATCTTTTTTCTCCTGTTGTTTTTTTAATTCTTTGGATAGTAATTCACTACTACTTACCAAAGCAATATTGTCTAATGTTTCTTCTTCATTTTCTAATAATGAACTTGAGTGGTGAATGTGTATAACACTACCACTTTCCTGTGAGGGATTAGTTTCATAATCTAATTTTGTCTGTATAGCTAGAGATTCTATCTCTACTGATAATTGTGCCAACTCCTGTAATTGTTCAGGAGTCAATTCTGGATCTTGTGTTTTCATAACCTTTACCTTATTTTAAAACTTTAATTCGTCGTCTGTAATTTCCTTTTCTTCATGCCACCATTCTATTCCTTGGTGTGATGGACTTCTATGTCCAAGTTTAAACTGTCTATTCCATTCATCTTCGGTCATCACTTTCCACAATTTATCAAATTCCTTTTCATCTATTTTTTTCAATCCAATAAAATATGTTCTTGCTCCTGTAACACCGACGTTACTTGCCAACTCAACAGTATCTACCACATTATCATATTGATCAACCAATTTAAATCTCATTTCTTTTCTCCAGTAGTTTTAGCTATTCGCCGTTTCTTTTGCCAGACCTTCTTTTCTTCAGCTCGTTTCTTTTCTTTCTGTATCTGTTCCCAAGTTTTTTTCTTCTTTTTATGGTCTAATTTTTTGTGTTCTATTTCATCTTTGAGCTCTTCCTCAAATAATTCCCAATCTCGTGTCCAATTACGCTCAGACATTTTTATATTCTCCTTACTGACTTCTTATTTTTAACTTTGAAATAATATCAAGAAATTCTGTAACTGTATAACTCTTACCCATATCATCCAATATACGGACATCTTCTATTTTCTCCGGATAATTATTTACTATATTGTGGAGCGCTATCATTCCCTGTCCTGTATATAAAACCCCAAAACTTTCATCTCCCAGTAAATTAGTTTCTAGCATTGAATCCATTTCGCTATCATTAGACAGTAATAAATAGTATTGCATTAAATTATTCCGTTGATATAATCATCTAAATTACGTGTTGGTTTATATCCTAATCGTAATTCTGCCCTTGAATAGTCACATAAAGTTTTATCATATTCACCAGGACGAGCTGGTATGTATTTCTTTTCTCCACCGAACATATCTGCCAATTCATTCATAGAATAATTTACTCCACTACCCAATTCAAATATATCTGCATTGAACTTATCAGTCATACATAACACAAGACCATTCACTATATCGTCAACATGAGTAAAATCTCGCCGTTGTTCCCCATCTCCTGTAATAGTGAGTGGTTCTCCGTTCCTGTGTTGTCGTTCAAATATACCCATCACAGTTGAATAAGGTCCATCTTCTACTTGATATTTTCCATACACATTATAAAATCTACATATTGCCGTGCTTGTTCCATAAACTTCACTATATAATTTACAGAGCTCTTCACCACCGTATTTTGACCAGGCGTATGGACTACTATATAATCCGTGATGAAATGAACTTGAACCAGCATATACTACTCGTATGTTATTTTTACGGGCATATTCTAATATATTTAATGTTCCATTGAAGTTGTTTTCTATAGCTGGAACTGGGTCTATAAGTGATGGTTGTATTCTAGCTAATGCTGCCAAATGAAATATCACATCGGGTGAATCACCATTGAAAAATTCTAAATAATCAATAGATTTTCCTGATGGATATTTTCCATGTGTTAAATCTATACTATGATAAAATGCCCCTTTTTGATGATTCTCTACAAGTCCTGTTGAATAATTATCCAACGAAACAATTTGATGTTGTAAATTTTCATTTTCAGGATGTACCCCATCTCTTAATAATTTCTTTATTAAATTAGTGCCTACAAAACCAGCACCACCTGTGACTAATATATTCATATTTTATCCAATACCCTTTCTTTAAATTGACTAATACCATCTGAACAATTATCTTTCCAATCTACTGGTGAATGTTCATTAGCATTATCTGTAATATACTTAAATGATATAAAATTGATATCATAATGATGACATACTTTAGCTAATGCATATGCTTCCATATCATATACATCACTATAAGTATCTTCATCTGTCTGTACAAAGTTATCTCCTGTACCACACCTCAACTTCTTACCAATAGGATTAAATTCAACATGGTCATAGTCTAATGCAATAGGAACATCATTTTCAAATGGTGTCTGTCCTTTCATAAATCCCATTCCCGTTACATCCATATCTCGTTGTGTAAACTTCGTACAATCTACCAATTCACCTATTGGTAATTCTCTACTACCTGCAGTTCCATAATTGATTATTATCTTGTATGGCATATATTCACCAAACCCTTCTAACCAACCCGTAAGTTTATAAGTAGCATTTACTTTACCTACACCCGTATAAATAACATCTGGATCTCTATCACCCACCTGATCTTGAGTTTCTTCTTCAAGTGCACATACAATTAATATCTCATCTTTACCAAACATCTTCACCCCAGCTATTGTATTTTTCATCTCCACCCTTTACACCCCAATCAGAATCTACGGTTACTCTTGACATAATACCACCTCGTGGCATACAATCCAATACAAGCCGTAATCTCTGTGGTGAATAGACTTCCATCATATGGTCGTAAATCACATTGGTTAATCTCTCATATGATATTACAATATCCCTATATTGTTGTAGATATATCTTTAAAGATTTCAGTTCAACTATTTTACCATTAGGATGCATCAAAATATACAATGTGGCAAAATCAGGTTGTTCATATACTCCCAAGAATGTCAATTCAGGTTGTTTCATTTTTAATTCATATGGATTTTGTCCATCTAAATTTGGTAAAGATTTCAGAATTGAACTATCTGCATCTTTCCACATTTTTCTTTTACTCATCTATATCCCATCTGAAACCATTTCCATATGCTCCCCAATTTGCTGTTTCATAATATATTGGTTTCTTTAAGTCCAAATATTCTATAATCTCATTTGGAAATACTGGATAATTATCTGGAATATCCCACTGTGCAAGTCCATTCGTAACCGTAGTTTGTAATGGTTCTTTTTCACCTATGGCATAACTCAAATATACCCAACATTCTTTTAATCCTTTATCTCTTAATTCATTTACCGCAATATGTCTTGCCATATATGCTGCACTTCTATCTACTTTACTTGGATCTTTACCACTATAAGCTCCACCACCGATTGGAACTCTTGGTCCATAATTATCAACTACCAATTTTCTACCAGTTAGTCCAGCGTCGGCGTCAAATCCACCTCTTGACCAATCACCAGCTGGGTTAGTGTGTATCTTCATTCCGGTTGTGTTATAATTCATAAACTCTACTATTACCTGGTCGAGTGCTTCTGAAGGTGTAGATTGAAAACTCGCTACTATTGAAGTTACATTATCGGCATTTAGTGTAACCTGTGTCTTTCCATCATACGGGAAGAACTCAAATATTGTTTTTGCAAGTTTACGAGAAAGGTAATATTCGTGTGGCATATACTCATCATTTTCATCACAGGCGTATCCAACCATAATTCCTTGATCTCCTGCTCCTCCTATATCTACTCCCTGTGCAATGAAATTAGATTGTTTCACTACTCGTGTAGTTACAGTTACAGTACCACCATATACTCTGTGGACTATATTTTCAAGTGGTCCAATGTCTGCGTTTGTGGTTATTTCACCAGTAATATGAACGTGTCCGTGTCCACCTGCTGTTTCTATTGCTACCCTACTATTTGGGTCTTGTTCTAAACAAGCATCTAAAATACTATCTGATATTCTATCACATATTTTATCTGGATGTTTAGGAGTTACGAACTCTGCTGTTCTAATCATATTGTATTAAACTCCTTAGTTATTATTAACTCTCTTTCATAACTATCAAGCGATTTTATATAAAACTTAAATATTTGCAATTCCATTTCACCGACTTCACCGCTTTCTTGAAGTATTGACGATAACTCTACTAATATCTGAAAATTCTGGGGTGTCAAATATCTAGCATCAAATTTAATTAGTATATTATTTTTAGGGTCAGCTCCTTGTATATAAGGTAATATTTTTTTACTTAAATCAAATTGAGTATTTGGCTGTTCTTCTTCAATATATTTTTGAACATCACCGTCCTTCCCTACATGAGAGTGTTGAAGATCCACATAAATATTAGAACACCACGGCTCTAATTCTTTGAGTAAATTCAAATCACAATTCTCTACCATAAATCCCACATCATACTTTGGTGGAATAATTGGATGTAACAACTCATCATGTTTAACCATATGCCCCCACTTACGAATAAAGTTACGAGTTGACCTAAGATTCTGAGCTAACCACTCTGATGATTCTCTACCCTTCATAAAGACTTGACCTGCTGGATTTCTCATAGCCCCATCTTTGAATCTCGAACCTCTACAAGTCATATGATATACAAAGCCTTTCCAAGTCTGTATTAGTTTATACCCATTCAATACAAACCTATTGAATATATCACTATCTTCTTTTGATTGTGGTGCGTAAAGTGGATCATGTCCTCCAATTGATTGGAAGTCCTTTTTGTATATTGCCCAAGGAGCGAATATACCTTCTGTTATATTTTTTCCCAACTTTGAATGATGTAATTCCGGAGATGATGATAGCCACGATAATAATTCTTGTTCTTGAAACTCATTGACCTCTATACCAAAGTCCATTAGTATCTTTTCGGGACCATCAGGGTGAAGTGGTGGTTCTATTCTCGTTAGTGATACTACTGTTCCTGGTTCTAAATATTTATCTATTTCTTCATCTGCCATTGGACAAAAGTACATATCGGCATGGAAGATAATGATCCTATCGTGTGTAGAAACTTCATTGACTAAAGTATCATATAAAATGGTATGACCTAACCGTTCAGGTCCTTCATTGATATATAACTTTAAGTTAGCATCTTCACCTGAATCTATTATTGATTGTACCCATTCTTTAGTTCCATCAGTGCTGGCATCATCAGCAATACAAATTTCATGTGGATATAATGTATTCTTACGAATACTTTCGTAGGCTTGTTTCAGGTAGCGTAGGTTATTCCTTGATGGGATGATGAAGCTAAGTAATTTCATTTATAAACTCCCAAATACCTTATTCATGTGTTCTAAAAATACTACCTCTGTATAGAATTTTTCGTATAACTCTCTGGTAACTTTACTACATTCATTATAGAAGTTATCATTATCTTTTAATTTATGTGCCAAATTTCTTGCACTCTCAATATCACCAATTTTTACTGAAGTTACTGGGTGTAAATCTCGTTGAGTATCTGCTTCTTCATATCCAATTACGGGAATACCATGAAAACTACAATTCATTGCAAACGTTCCGGCTGCTATGGTTGGCATCAGATGTATTCCAACTCTAAATTTACCCACAATTTCAATCCACTCTCTCCATTGAACATATGGAAGGTATGATATATCTTCTATTTGATCCTCTAATGTTTGTTTCCTTCCCATACTAACACAATGTAATGAATACTCTGGTTGAAATATCTTGCTAACTACATAACTATCAAATCCACCATACCACCTTACAAAATTACCACCAAGAATTACAGAATTATTTTCGGTAGTATTAGAAATTATATCATCAGTGATCATCAATGATGGAATATTATGAATTGGCTTATCACCACCTACTAATCCTCTATAATATGGAATATCAGTTCTATTCTCTGTTAGTATTCCGTCTACATCCATCAGTACATTATAATGCCAAAACTGTTGATGTATTGGTAGGTCTTGAAATATCCAACTTGGACCTTCTTGCATAAACCATACGTGTTTTCCTACTCTACGTGATTTTGAAACAATATCTATATTATATAAATTATCCCTGTCCTGTTGTGTTTTGGGTATCATTAAAACTACATGGTCATATCCTTCTGCAATCTTATCCACATCATATAATGGAAAGTGGTCAGCATTTAGGGCGCACATTTGGGCAAACTCTGTTCTCATATTTGGATGATTCCGTGGAACTTTTCCAGTAAATCCCATTTGAGTTAGAAATGCTATTTTCATTTGTATAATTCCTTATATATACGTTCCATCCAATATGCTTGATCACGTTTCATTCTATTTTGTGGTATTGCGTTAAACTGATATATCCATCCTGAATTATATAAATTACTCAAATCGTCTTTCCACCAATTCCATGATGGGTCTGTATAAATCAAGTTCTTCCTATGTAAATCCATTATAGAATATTTGTATGGAAGAAAATTAACATCTACACCAAACTTTCTGGTCAGTAAATTTATCAATGGTTGATCACTACCACATTTTACAATATCATATGAGGCAATAACTTGTGTTTTATTTTTCCAATACCAATCAACTACTTTCTTTAGAAAATCTCTATGCTTTTCGTTTAGTATTACAAAACAGGTTTGGAAAAAGTCCGAACTCATTATATAATAATCAGTTCCAAAGAACATTTGTGAATATCCGTTGATTGCCCTATTCACCCATTCATAGTCTCCATTGCAAAATGCTGAAGAAAACTCGTGATTCGTTTCTTCGAAGAAATTAGGACAATCTGGATGAATAAGTGAATCTGCATCCACTAATAAAACTTGGTCATACTCAATACCATTTTTTTCTAATATCTCTAACACATACCATCGTTGCCAAGTAATAACCATTTCACTTTCTGGTACTAAAAGTTCGTCCATCAAAAAGAATTCAACATCGTGTTTTTCACACCATTGTTTCCAAGAATCTACTCCGTATTTATAACCTTTAGTTCTGTCTGCTCTTCCAATACCACTATTGTTTACATTCTGTTCTCTTTCTATCCAAGGAATTAAAACTACATTTTTTTTCATTTTAAAATCTCTTCCATTCTATAATATCAACACCAGAATCTTTCAATAGATCATTACACCTATTTACATCTTCTACAGTAAACTCTGGAATTTTGCCTGCATGATATTCTACACTAATTTTATCAATATATTCAAGTGTTCCATCTTTTGCAAGTTTATCTATCACTTTAAACTCCGCCCCCTCAATATCCATTTTAACAATTAAATGATCTTCTATATCAAAATTATCTTTTATAAATTTACTTATATCAATAGACTCAACAGTTATAGTCGTACCAACACCACCAGTTGTTTTGTTTTCATATAAAGTAGATCCTAATGATGACCTAACTGAAAAATCTATTTCACCATCTTCAATCCACACTGCACATTTATGAAGAATTATATTTTTATTTGCAAAATTATGATATAAATTTGGGTTGGCCTCAAAACAATGAATTTCAAATTCAGTAGTATCTAACCTATATATTGCAGATTCATCCAGTTGATACGTGCTTTCATATATCTGTCTAAAATAATCCACCGATTGACCAGTATTCGCTCCCAAATCTAAAAAAACTTTTTTCATTTCTTACCTGTATGTGCTCCCATATTCTTAAAATATTTATTATCTCTTGAATCACCTTGTATATAACTAAACTTCAATTTGTTTTTCCATGCAATATAATTAAAACTTAATTGTTCCCTCTTACTATTATACTTTAACTCATTCCATTGATCTTCCATAGATCCTATAACATCTGTTTCATTGTGTCGTCTTACAACTTCCATTTGAACCACCAGTCCATTATTTACAGGATACCCCTCTTTAATATATCTTTCCATCTGTCCTTTAATAAGTAGTGGATTATCTTTATAACTTCCATTATTTTTTATTCCTAATTGTAGAATGGTATTTGCTTCATCATAAATACAATTTCTTGGGTCTAATTGATTTTGTGAGTGATCATAAGTTGCATAATTGCACTCGTCAAGATGTCCTAATAATTCATTTACATCACCAACCACTTTTATATTACCATCCAACCATAAACTGTATTCATAATCAGGAAACAATCTATGTGGTAGTAGTTTATGTTTGCGGGCCGTTCTCGTGTTGTCTGTATAAAGTGGAAGTGTTTTTCTAACATCCCAAGTATAAGATTCTAAATCTCTATCCGTAAAACAAACGAAATCCCAACCGTCGGGTTTATAATCTGGTTCTACTAATGTATCGTAACCACCAATTATTGCAGTATAAATTACTTTACCCACGATACCCTTTTCTTATTTCTCTCCAACCACCTTGTTTTTTATGTTCAACATAACAAGTTCCAACAACTATTGAGTGTTTAACTCTACTTTGCACCTCTACATCTTGACCACCCCAAATGTGATTTTCATTAGTACTAAAAAAATTATTTTTATTATCATAATAATTATTCATAATTGTCTCTCTTGTCATAGCTAAACAAAATCCGTTTAATTCATTCCTTGGTTCTCCTGATATTTCCCATATTTTTCCATTTGGTTTATTTGCAAGTTGATGTGAATTATTTGGATTATTTGTTACTGGACCAAATATAGTATTATCATTATATTTATAAGTTAAAATTACATCAATAAAATCATTAATAGTTTCATTATATATTTGATCATCAGAAGTTATTATTACTACATCATAATCATCTTGAACTGCCAACTTAATTCCAGCATTCCAAGTATATGTAACTCCACCTATATATTGATCTTCTACTCTTGTTATAACTAAATTGTCAGGACAATTTTCTATTTCAAACTTATCGTCTGAAGCATTATCAAATGCAAATAATTTAAATGGATAATTACATGAACTATATATTGACTTAATATACTCATTAAACAATTCAAATCCATTTGGTCTATGTATTTTACTTTGATGAAACGCACACACAAATGCTATTTTTTTATTTTTTATCATAAAACTTCTTCAATTTATCTAAATTTATTGTAATATCTGATGGCATAGTTTCATGAAATTTAGTAGTTGTGGGAATAACAGACTTATTCGTTTTTAGTGCCAAATCATACATAGTTTTTAATTCAGTACCAACATTGAAAATTCCCACTTCATTATTCATAATCAACTCTATTATTTTTTTTGCAATTACATCGACATAATCAAAATTTCCAACCTGATTTATCAAACCTACTGAATATTGGAATGGAGTTTTCTTGTGTGTTCCTCTTAACAACAAATAATTATCTAATTTTAATTGAACATATGCATCAGATAGTAATTTAGTATATCCATACCAATTTTCACAATGTACTGGAACATCAACTTCGGAAGCATTTGATTTAGAATTAGAATAAACATAGTCAGTAGATATATGAATTAACTTAATATTTTTATGTTTAACATAATCCACCAAATCAACAACACCCTTATAATTAGTATTCCAATGTGTATTTCTGTTTTCATCGTAAGTATTACAATAAGCTATACAATTAATAATTTCATCATAACCGTTTAAATACTCTGAGTATGAACTAATATCAGTAAAATCTATTCCATCTTTCTTTCTACTTATATAATCCCATGAAGTTATTTTATAAAGTTCTGAACCCAATAGTCCGTCACCAAGAATAAGTTTAGACATTATTATATTCATCCTTTACAAATTTATTAATCCAATACAAAACATAATCAATATCATCATTAGTCATATTATTAAAACAAGGTAATGTTATTAACTTCGTCCATTCCGTATCTGCTACTGGATATTCTCTATCTTGTTTCAATAAACTATAATGGTGTAAAGGTTTAAAATGAACTGAAGTATGTATCTTCTTGTCTGCCAAATAATCTATTAAATTATCCCTACCCATTACTGAACATCCAGAACCATCGGGTGCAAAATTATACATTTTTCTATCCAATTTCGTTCCATAATATTGTACTGTCTCAGAATGTGGTGGTCTTGTAAATACATCTGGTAATTCTTCATTATATCGTTTTTGAACGTGCCTTCTAACTTTCAAAAATCTATCTAATTTTTTCATTTGAGATAAACCAAGTGCCGCAATCAAATCTGTCATGTAATATTTATATCCAAGTCTATCTACTTGATAGTCCCAAGCATAACCTGGTCGCTTTCCAGTAGAATCTCCCGTCCTACTCCAAGTTGACGCAACACCAAACCATAACATTTCTCGTATCTTATTAGCTAATTCATCATCATCTAAAGTAATCATTCCACCATCGCCAACTGGCATTGTCTTTACTGCTTGAAATGACCAAACTGCTGCATCACCTTTTGAACCTGCCCCTTCAGTATAACAACTATGTGCACAATCTTCAATTATAAATCCACCAAATACTTTTCTTATCTCATCAATAGGTGCTGGCACACCTGACATATTCACTGCTATTAAAACTTCTGAATTTGGGTTCTTCCATTTCTCTACTTCTTCTGCAGTTATATTAAGATTTATCCTATCTACATCTACTATATTAGAAGTACAATCATTCCAAAGTGGTATTTCAGCAGTTGCTACAAAAGACATTGTTGGATTAATAACATCAACTCCCTTAAATCCCATTGCCTTCATTACTAAATCTTGACCATGAGAATTACTTGTAACTGCTATTGCATGTTTTGCACCAACAAGTTTTGCAAATTCTTCTTCAAACTCTTGAACTTTAGGACCCTTTCCCCACCAACCACTTAATATTACTTCTCTAATGGCCTGGACATCACCTTCGTCTCCACAAGGTCCCAATACCTTTATAGGATTTTCTCTAACTTTCATTTTCTACTCCTAACTGTTTTCCCATTAAATTTTGTTTAAATACTTCAAATCCATTCCTTTTATAGAATGATATTACATTATCATAACAATATAATAAAACTTTATAACAACCCAATTCTTCACACTTTTTAACTGCCTGGTCAACTAATAGTGAACCTATGTTTTTTCCATGAAATTTTTCTCGTATAACTACTTCCTCAATAGAACCTACACAACTACCATTATGTATAAATTTATTTTGAATATACAAACTTAACGAACCTATAACCTCATCATCATTCTCTGCAACAAAAATATAAGTATTTTTATCTAACACCTTTTCCAATGTTTCTTCAGTTATACCATCACAAGGCCATACCTCCGATATGGTTTCTATGTAACCACTATCCAGATCTTCTTTTTTAAATTCTCTAATCCCAATCATCAGATTTGAATGTCCTATAATTTTCATCTGTTAATCTTCGTTCTTTTAACCAGGTGCCAGCTTTGACCCCATCCATCTCAATCCATTCCCGCATCTTATCATTTCTTGTATTTTGATACTTTAAATATAACCTACGATTGGTATCTTCCATATTAATATAAGAATCTGCCCACTTCCATTTTGGAGTTCCAGTTCTATCACCAGATATATGATGGTGAATAAACTTCAATTCAACCCTCCAATTCTCATAACCCAATTCTATCAATTGAAATGGTAAATCTGCAGTTGCAGCCGTGACTATATCTTCATCAAATCTTAAATTCTCTTTATCAAATAATTTTTTACTTATTAACATAATTCCATCTGACCAATAAACCTCGAAAGTATCCTTATCCATCATTTTTAAAGATTCAATAGTATATTCTTTTTGTGGATTATATTCTCTCATACCACCATGTAACCTTATACCCATTGCCCCACATTTTTCTATTGACTTATAAGTTGATATTGCATGTTCCATCCAATTATCTGTAGTAATAATTAAATCATCTTCTTGATATAACCACCAATCAAATTCATCTGTCAAATATTCCAGTGATTTATTAAATGCTATAGGAATATTTCCACCTGGATAAGATTCTGTTTTTATTACATCATACCCAAAATCAAAATTATAATACTCTTCATTTGAAAAGGTTCCATTTTTAACGATGACTGTTGTAATATCAAATTTATTTTTATTTGAATACACTGAATCTAATACATCGTTCAAAAGTGATAATCTACTAGCAGTAGTTGGAACAACAACTAAAACTCTTTCTTTATTCATTTCTTCTCCATTATAATTACTTTGATCATATTATCTCCACCAGGATTTGATGAATTTCCTCTCCAGTGTCCTCTGTGAAAATCTATTTTACTTATATTATTTTCATAAATAAACTTCCCCATCTACAAAATTATGTGCTATCGGATATTGCCTTTGTGATTCATAACAATTAGAATATCTCACCATTAAATGATTAGTTCCACATTGATTACTTACATTCAACTTTGCAATTGATTTGATATACAACTGAATTCTCAAGTCTATGTGTCTCATATCCAATACTTTATCTATAAAATCAAACGGAGTTTCTTTAAGTGGTTTATACGAGTAATAAAAATATGGTAATGGATTTTCATTTAAAACTTTACTCATTACTCTTACATCTTTTTTATATGATTTTTCATCATGCCTTCCATCTTGAGTTCCGAATCTATCTGAAACTAATAAACTACCAAATTCTTTATTTCCTACATATTCCTTGATTATTTCATCACCAAACTTTTTTTCTTCATTTGACCAATACATTTCTGGTTGTGAATCGCTCATTTCTTCTTCGGTGAATTGCCAAAACTTTAACATTTGTTTAAGTAGTGGAATGTCCGTGTTATCTTTATCGTATATTCTATAATGATCGTGGAATACTTCACCTTTCATATCATCAACGAACTCATCTACAAATGGATTATTATCAAATATGGTATGAACATTATTATGGTCTTGACCAAATAACTTTTCAAGTAAATTTACAGATGGAACATATACTTTACAATCAGGATACTTTTCTTTAAGTAATCGTGGCATTGCTGATATAATTCCCCAATCCCCTATTCCGTGAGCAGTTCTCATAACCATAAACTCTTGATTCACTAAATATTCATCTGGTATCCGTAATCCTTCTAATTTTTCAAATCCAAGATTCTCTACTTCTCCAACTGAATATAACTGATTATCTACTATTCTCCAAAAAATCATTAAAATACTCGTTGATTGCTTAAATCAATGCAATTATATGAATCACCACTATCTTCATTTTTCTTTGGAGTGTGACTCATCAATATCAAACCACGGGCGGCATCTTCTGGAGTCATATACATATTATAACCAATTAGTCCAAATTCATCTTCTTCATATTTGATTTCATTATGTCTACCCTCATATCTCATCATCTTAAACCAATCTACAGCATCTTTATCGTTAGTCAAAATCATACCACCCTTACCTATTGGTATTCTCTTTTTAATTTGAAATGATACTACTTGAAATCCATTACCAGCTTCATACATTCCTTCCGTCCATCTTGTTGCACCGTCATAAATGTTTGTAGGTTTTAATTGATATACTCCACTCCATTCTCTATCTTCAAATTTTACTTTACATCCTGCATTCATAATAGTCATTGGAACTGAAACATATGTTCTGGATGGTATAGTTATTTCACCTTTATAATCTAAATATTTTAAACATAAGAATAATCCATCTGTGCAATTATCTATTGCAATTCCATATTTACAACCAGCAAAGTTAGCAACTTCACTTTCAAACATTCCCACTACATCCCAAGGATCTTTCCAATCGTAACCATATTCTCTAACTTGGTCAAGTTCTGGTCGTTGAAACTCTTTAGGTATTTTACCTACTGGCCATGTTTTATATGCCATATTACCAACTCACATCCCAATCTTCAAATTCAGCTGCTATACAATCTACTTTATAATCTTTTCTTCCACCATCTTCAAGTTGGTCTTGAATGATATTCTTTGCTGTGTTTCTAATACCATTTAACCCATGAGTTAAACCAAGATTTCCATCTCCTTCGCCTGCTCTGTATTTAGTTTCATTATGCCATATGTGTAAGTTCATTTGAGATAATACCACTATTGCCCTAACCATTTTCCCATTCAATCCTAATTCTGTTAGATCGTGGACTATATCATCAATTTCTTGTGCATATTCTTTCTTGTGTTCTGGTATAAAAACTTCTTTTAATTGAACTATTGAAAGTCTGTCTATTAATTCACTTGTTGTTGGTAAGTATTTTCTATCTATTGATTTCATCATATAACCTATTTTGTATTTCTTGTTTATCTATTGTCTTATGATGGTATAATGACAATTCTTCTTGTGGTGGTAAATGAGCATAAGTTTTACATCCTGTTATTCTTTCGTGGACTTTACCTTCCCACCGTATATGGTCAGCATTCAAGAAGCATCTGCTTTGGTAATCAGGATAATTAATATATCCCTTTTCCGAAACTACCCATCCCCATTTTTGTATATGTTCATCTGTAATTCCATCAACCGTATTTACTCGTGGAATCCAGATTAAATCCACATCATTCATTTCTATAATTTGTGGTAGTTGTTCCATTAGTGTTTCGTGAGGCTGCTCATCAGCATCTAAATGCACTATATAATCATTTCTACACTTTGATTTTGTGTAATTCTTTAATGCTGAAAAATCACCGTCAAACTCATATGAATATTGGTGAAAATCTAATGAATGACTATATAAATAATCCAACACATCATCACTACCATTTTTACTATCTCTGACTATAACAATTTCATCTTCTTCACGTTTATTTTTTACTAATAGATGTAATAACTTTTGTATCTCTACAAGTTCTGCGCAAACTGTGATGGCGTAACTGAGCTTCATTAGTCGTTAAATAACTCCAATTGATTCTCGTCTTGTTTTTTCTTTTCTTTACCACTTAACGCTGATTCAAAGTCGTAGTTTAATAACTCTACCAATTTCATTTTTTCAAGTTTAAATGTCTTATATATGTTTGGAAGATTTTTTTCAAGTTTTTTTATGTTTTTCTTATAGAATACCTTTGGTGCCGAGTATCCACTTGGAAACTTTAAAGCCTGATATTCAAACTTTCCATCACTTTCATTTAATATACCTTTACTTTCTTTTATAATTTTCTTTAATTCCATTGGTGGGACTTCTGCTAAATCAAGACAGTGAGCTTTTTGTTCCTTCATACCACCAACCATTGGCCACAAATTTAATACTAAAACTAAATATCTACCCTTAGATGCGGTTTCACTATCATAGCGGATCTCGTAGATTGCTCCTATTTTTAAATCTCGGGGTTGAGATCTCTTACGACCCTTCGCTCCACCAATTATTTTACCTCTGTGTAATCTGTAATATTTAGCCATTATTCGTTACCAATATCGCGAGCAAACCCCATGTCTTCGCATGCCTGCAGGAATTCATATTGCCCATATTCTATTGCACCTTCCACATCAAGTTTTTCTGTATAAAACTCACCATCTGTTCCTGGAATTGGATACGATTCTTTCTCATTTTCTGGGACTTCGACTACTGATGCGTATTTCCATACCCATTTATCTATTGAACCTTCTGGAAATATCATACCCATTTTGCCCATGTTTATAATGGATGGATACCAGTATAGTTGTCTTTCGTCATCAAAAAACTCTAAATCTTTAACAAGTTTTGAAGTGGTTTCTAATAGTTTTGATCGTTCTTTATTATCTTCTGTATAAAATGTATTGCTTAACATCCCACAATTAAAACATAAAAATGAACTGTAATTTTCATACATATCTTCAAAGCAAGTATCCTTATCATAACATACTGGACATCCAGATACAACTCGTTCACCGATATATTTTCCAATTTCCATATTATTTCACTCTCTTTAATTTTGGTAATGAAATTTTTGGTTTCTCTTTCACTTCACCAACTTTTTTTAACTGCGGGAGTTTCAATTCCACTGGTTGTGCTGGTGCTTCAAAATTAGGTAAGTAGTTATCAAGTATTTTTTCAAATTGAACTGTCATTGCATCAAGTGAAAACTTTGTCTTGTTCATTATACCCTGTTTCTTTGCCTTAACCAAGTATTTACTGTGATTATCATACACATCTTTTAATATCTTTGATGCGTAATTGTAATTTACAGTAAACCATTGTGTTCCTTTAATGTGCATTCCCTTTTGTAGTGATTCAGGCTTCACATCATTCATACTACCTGGTAATAATACCGACTTTTTACTATCCAAGAAATCTGTATGACCACTCCAATTAGAAGCAATTACTGGTTTCTCACTCAACGATGCTTCAAGTAATGGTCGTCCAAATCCTTCTCCGTGCGTGAATGAAACGTGAGCTTTTACTTTTGGATGATTGTATAAATCATTCATTTCATCATCACTTAAATCACCGTGTAATACATAAATGTTTGGCAGTTCTCCATCTACTGTATCTTTTATTTGAGTTAGTTTAGCCATTATATCTTCTCTATCTAATATACAGGGAGTTGCTCCACTTGTTTTTAGAATGAGTGCTGGTTGATTTTTTTTGTTTTTGAATGTTTCCAAAAATGTTTTAATCAACATACCAAGGTCTTTTCTGTCTTGTCCTAATCCACCCTGTAACCAATGACCTACGAATAGAAAACAAAAATCTTCTTCTATCGCTGACAATTCATCCACCAAATCCTTTGAAAACTCTTTGGTTGTTTTATATATGTTTGTATCTGCACCTTCAAATAAAACTTCTAATGGAGTTTGACATCTAACTTCACCTATTTTCTGTTTAGTATTTTTATCGTGTTTATCAAATACCACCTTTTCAATAGTTCCCTTGACGAAGTTTGCTGGAACTATATTCAAATTCATTCTGTTTAATCCCTCTACCCATTCTGGTGGACACACGGTAGTTTCGAGGCCGGCGGTTATGCCTACATTGTATTTTCCTATAGCTTGAAATTCATTAGGAACTACTATATGAAAATGAATATCTGGTTGTCTATCCATATTTGGATTATCTAATAACCTCTCTATAATTGGAATATCATTTGGATTGCCTTCTTCCAATGCATTCTGGGGTGTTGATCCCCACCTAACAGGCCAGACTTTTACATCAAACTTATCCATTGCTATTAAAGAACGAACAATGTCGCGAGAGTGACTTCCGTATCCACTTCGCGTTCCAACCGGAGCAGTAACAAGCACTAATGGTCTATAACTCATAATCCAAGCTCCACTTCTGTAACTAATTTAAATTCATAATTATTTTTCATGTAATAATCCTTATATTTAGGTTATTCTAAAAATTCCATAAACCAATACTAATAATCCTACTATTGGTAATACTAATACTTTTTTGCCACCAAACCAAGGAATATCATATCCTAAAATGTGCCATCTATAATTTGCTGGTTTCCAGATTTTATCATAACAAATATGATTTAGTGCAAACTCATATAAACTACTTCCTATTAACCAAGAACCTATTCCAAGTAAAAAGAAGTTCTGTATTGTAGTTTCTAAAAAGAATGCAATTAAAACTGTGCCCCATATACCAACATTTTCAAATATTCTCCATCCATGATAATCCATAATACCATTGGATTTTTTATTTGGGTGGATCAATTTATTTTCGTTTCTTCGTTTTGGTTTTGCCCAGGTATAACCTTCCGTTACCCCTTCACTGAACCAATACACAATTATCATTAAACAAAATAAAAGTTCTAATATCATTATTTATCTCCTATGCTTTATATAACGTAAATCGTTTTCGTGGTGTCCATTCTTCAAATGCCCTATCCATATCATGAACAAATCTATCACACATTAAATCAGCTGACATTCCAACTTCTTCTGTTAATAGATATTCTCTACCATGTTCACCACATTCTTTTCTCTTTTCAGGTCCTTCATTATACCATTCCATTAACCTGTCTGCTACATCATCCCATCTACATCTATCGTCAAAAATATATGGTGTTGGAATTGACCCTTGTAAACTTCTACTGGATGGCCAAACTGGTTTTACCCAATCACCCCAAGTTAAATCTGGGTTGTCTTTCCATTTTCTATCGTCGTGTAATGAATGAACCCAATCATAATCTTTTTCTGTAAGAAGTTCTCCTTTGTAAGTAAACCCACATTGGTCTTGCATTCCACCAGTTACATTTACTGTTATTGGTGTTTCTGTCATTAAACTTTCTGCTGTTCCAAGTCCGTATCCTTCGTTACTTGCCATGTTTATAGTTACATCTGCTATATTATATAAAAAATTGAGCTGTTCATCATCTACTTTTTGGTGTGAAAATATAACATCATAATCAGGACATACTTCATTTACTACTGCTGGCAAATCTGTTCCGTTTTGGTCTACTGGTTGAGTGTGCATTATAAGAACACATTTCCCTGATTTCTCTTTTGGTAATTGATCACAGAATGTCTTGTATGCCATAATCACATCACTTGGAACTTTTCGTCTAATGTTTCTGTTGTTCCAAAATACTACAAAATCTTTATCTTTATTGTGAAGTGCTGATTTTCTGTAACCTTGTAATTTGTTCCAATTTTCCATATCCAATTCATTAATTGGAAAAAACTTATCATCTGGAATACCATGTGGAACATATGTGCAATCCCAATCTGTTCTTGGCTTCTTTACTGCTGCATCCCTGACCATTGCGTCGGTCTGTTTAGATATATTCATAATCAAATCTGAGCTTTCGTAATAAAACTCATTATATCGTGGTGTTGGACGATCATCCCAAATATTATAGTAGTAAATTGGAATGTGTTGTCTTATTTCGTGTTCCATTTGATATAACCATCCCCAAAATCTTGGGTCTGTATAGTGTAAAATAGCATCTGGTTTTTCAAGGTTCATCAACTGACGAAGTAATTCTTGATTTCCGTAGCCACTAATTGGATATATTTTTAGATATGCATCTTCAATTCCAGTTTCTTCGCGGACTGACTCATTCATATCTACCACTTTACCTTCTTCTGGGTGTTTTATTGCGCCTCCTGCTTGGCAAAATTTATATCTATGTAACATGCCGATAACAAAATTTTTGGATACCGTTCCGACACCACTGCTCATTCTTAGATCGTCACTTAATAATAATATAGTTTTCCTATCCTCTACCGGTAATACTTTAGTTCCATTTCGTATATCACCAACTTTATATTTATTCATATCTCTCCTTACAATACCATTAACTTAAAATTATAACCTTCACTCTTTGCTGCTTGAAATTTTAATTTATTCACATCTTTATTTGCATTCAAAGTATATTTAGATTTAACTTCTACAACTAAATTATCCGTTTGTATATAAAAATCAGTATAATACCGTCTCTTTATATTATTCACAATATACCATATTTCAGGAACTTCAGATTTCTTCCATTTAATATCAGATTCATTATATGTTTTTAATAAAATATCTAATGCACGTGGTTCATAACCCTGTAACTTTATTATCATTCCAGATGGCAATTCATATTCATGCCAATTACCAGATTGTGCACGTTCTGCAATTTTTGGTACATGCATCACAGAATATACACCATATTTAGAAAAAACTCCATCTCTCATTTTTTTCTGATAATTTGAGTCTCTAATCTTTTCACTTTGTGATAATCTAAAATCATCGGTTTTAGCATAATTTTCAACTTTATATCTATCATAGCACGTTTGTTTATGTTTTCTTATATTATTATAACTTAATGACCCATGATTTTCAATTTTAGTATGATCACACTTACGATTGCCATATTCCCCCATTAAATTATGAGAAATTCCATACCTATCATTCATAGTTACTGCATACTTAGTTTTGTTATTATAATTCATATCCCCGTACCGTTTTAACTTCGTATTTTTTATTTTATTAGTTCTATTATTATCTCTGTAAGAACATGATGTAGAACAGTATACCTTGTATCCACTAAAAAAACTTCTAAATGTTGTTATATCATTGCAAATTTTACAATAATTTTTATCTACATTATATATAAATTTATAACACTTTTCTGAAAAATTTCTTCCTAAAAAATTTTCATTTATATATGAATATGTATCACCGTAAATATTTTTATATTTTTTGGCTTTTATTTCCTGAACAAAACAATCTGGTTTTGTTTTTATTAACTTTAACAATTTAGATTTTGAAACTACCATTTTATACTTCCACTAATCTGTTCATATTTTTCTTCAATTAAACTGGTTAATGCTTCTCTCACCGAAACAAACTTAATCCGTTCATCGGAATATTTTGCTATGATTTTTTGAAGTTTTTTATATGTATCAATTTCAAGTTCAAATGGTGGTAATCTTTTTTTATCTATTTTCATATATTTTATATCTTTTATATAAATATCATAAAATAAATTTTTCCTTCGATTTATTTTTAACTTTTTGCCATTTCATCTTTATTCATAACCATTTCAACGGCCTCACCCACTTCCATTACATTATCAAAAAACATATAAAATTCTTCAATGGTAAAATGTAGTGTCATATGTGGCATAACAAAATGTACTATTTCATTATCCATAAATGAATCATATGGTAAATTTACTATTTCTTGTTCTTTCATAATAACCTCTTAAAAATTACTTCCACTTGCCTCAAGTTCAGTATATTCCACAATAGATTTCTTATATTCTTCATCACTCAAATATCTATTCATTGATCTATTTACCAATTTTTGTAGTGTAAATTCTTCTCTTAATGCCACTTCCTTAAATCTCTTATATAAATCCGTTATTATTTTAACGGAAGTAAGTTTTGTATCACTTTTCATAAATTGTTCTCCAAATTTGTATATACATATATATCAAACTAATCTAAAATTACCACTTTTTTTTCTAATTTTGTTGCATATTCAATAGTATTATTTGTTCCATTTGAAGTGTGGCCACTTGGTATAAATGCTACTATATAATCACTATACTCTGCTATTTGTTTATTTCTGTTGAAATAATTAGTGACTCTGTAAGGTTTTCCGTATTCAGTTGATTCCAGAATACAATGTTGGTTATACTGATAATGGGATGGTGGAAACTCTACATATTTCATATCAAACTCTATTGCGAATTTCTTTGCGTAACCATCAGCTCCCTGCTTTTGTCCACCACTTACAATTTCTACATTGTCTCCAAACTTTTCCTTTAACCCAAATACAAACTCTCTAACTTTTCGTTTGTTTATGTATTTGCGAGCTCCTACTATACCTACTTTTTTCATAACTTAATCCTCATAATCGTTTCGTTTTTGTTTCCTCTTTTGTTGTTGAGATGGTTTTGGTGGTTTTGGCGCTGTTACAAATGATACACAATCCTTAAATTCCGTTAATCCATCCACTAATCCATCAAAGTTTGAAGGACCTGTGAACCAATACTGAAATCTAAATGGGAATTCTGTAATAATGTCTTTTTTATGAACTATATTAAACCAGGTAAATTCATTTATTTTGTATGTGTTATTAGCTGTAATAGTTGTTTTATAATGTAGTATTTTTTCATATCGTTCTAAAAATCCCTTTAAGTCTACCGGAGTTACTTCACCCTCATCATACCATAGTTGCAACTTAAATGGATATACATCATATATTTCATTTATTTTATTTATTACAGCACTTTCATTTTCTGTGTTAATAAAATATGATAATTTCATCCTTAAACTAAAATTGCTTCCTATCATTTAATTCTCCGGTTTTTTATCACACAAATCTGGTTGATCTTTATACTCACACCACTTGCAATTCTTTACTGATGGGAGTTTACTATAAATATGGTCGGTTCTATATTCTCCTTCATCTGTGAAACAATCATCAATAAAGGCCTTTAATCTGTTATTAACCTTGTTTATAGATGGAGTACCATTTGCTGGAATGAATGTCTGTATTCTTTTTTGTGGAAAATCTGTTCCTTCATATAATTTTCTCTTTACTATGAAATACTCTACATCTATTCTATCAAGTGGAACATCAAATTGTTTAGAATAAAACTGTTTGTATAACAATAATTGATCTGTTTTATTCTTATCTTTCTTTTGATATTTGTTCCAACCAAATGTGGCAGTTTTAATATCAATTATTTTGATTTTATTTCTAACAGTATCTTTTATAATTAAATCTATGAACCCTCTAAAGTTAATATTCTTATTCATATCATAATCAAGAGCCGTTTCTATTCCTAATAATTCATATCCACGTTTACTAAAATACTGATCTCGTTTCTTTTTGAAGAAATCTATGATTTTTAACCCATCTTGGTAAAACTCGTTCATTTCATCTTTTGTGCAAATTTCTACTCCACCATTACCTTGTAAAGTTTCCACGAAATTTTCACGCATTCTATCTTCTAACATTTCATCAAGATAAAGCTCATTTGCTTCTTTTATACTTTTAGTATACATTACTTTTAGATATTCTTGTAAAACCTCGTGAAGACTGGTTCCAAAAAGTGTATGAATATTACCTTCAAATACTGATTTTTTATCTACATATGATAATTTCCACTTCCACGGACAAGAAGCCCATTGTGAAAATTGGCTATACGATATTGATTTTGACATAGTTGATCTTACGACTTATTTATGAGAAAGTCAAGCTAATTTTGACTTGACTACCTCTTTTGATTGAACACCGACTAATCTTTCAACTTCAATACCATTTTCTTCTATTATAGTAGTTGGAACAGACCTAACATTCATTGATTGTGCCATTGTTTGATTTTCATCTACATCTATAAACTCTATGGAATATCCCTCACGAGACAATTCTTCCATTACTGGTTTGAATGACTTACAAGGTCCACACCATACTGCTGTAAAATACTTTACTGTTTTCATATTATTTTCTCCTATTTTCCCCATTTATCATTTTTAACGATTTGAGCGATAATACCATATACTGATATATCTTTGAAGGCATCCATTGTGGGTTCTGCCTGTCCTTCACTATTTCGTTTAATGATGAGGTTGACTAATCTGTTTACTTTGTCGTTTACTCTAACTACTAATGCTGTTAGTGATAATTTTATATCACTTTCAGTTTTCAAATCCGTTCCCATACTGATATTTCCGGGACCGTAATCGTGCTGTTTAGTTGCAAACAATTCATACTGTTCTTCTTGTATTCTACGAAACTCGCCCATCATTTCTGGCCAATCTCTTTCCATCATATCTACTACACTACCATTTGATTTAGATTGTGTTGGTGAACCATCGTTTCCATAAATTACCTTCTTCTTGCTATCTTTTATAAACTTTGGCATTATTTACTCCTATTTTATTTCATCTATGATACCATATTCTAATGCTTCTTCTGCTGTTAAATAGGTATCTTGTTTACTAATTCTTGCCCAAAACTTCTGGTCTTTATTTGTCACTTCACCGAGAATACGATTTATGTTTGATTGTAATTTCTTCAAGTGGTCTGCCCCCTTTAGAACATCTGAAGTTTTACCGGCCTCAAATGCTGACCCTTCGTGCACCATAACCGTAGAGTTTTTACTCATTGACCGGACACCTGTTCCACATGCTAGAATGACTGCTGCCGCTGACATTGATGCTCCAAAACAATGAGTATTCACTTTTACTGGTAGTGATCTGAAATAATCAATCGTTCCTAACATTGCATAAACATCACCCCCATAAGATGAAATAATCAAATTGATATCTTCACCTCTATTATAATGAATAAGATTATCTAATCTCGTCATTGTAGAATATAACTGATCCACATCTATATCATATGTAAGATACATAGTATTATTGTTTATATTAATTCCCCATTCAAGCTGTTTGAATAGTGTTTCTTTCGTTTCGTGCATTTTTACTCCGTTATTATTATAAATTTACATTTAAGATAATCAACTATTTCCGTCTGTCGTCTTTCATCTCGTTCTATTTGTTTTTTATGGAATGGTTCATAATACTCTATTACTACATTCTTTTCTTCATCATACCCATCTACCCAATATCCTAATTCTTTAATATGATATTCTCCACCATTTTCTGCATGTTGAAAATTGTATCCGTGTTCTTTTCCGTATTGTTCTATTATTTTACACGCTTCTGGGTTGTAGAATGGAGTTATTTGTCCACCATTTTTTATGTTTCTTTCAATTCTTTTAATTGCAAATTTTCTCAATTTTCTTAATGTATTGGTTGAATGTTTTTTTTCAAAAAATCCACCTTTACTTCCATACATAGGATTATTTCTTCCACTATTAGCATTGCTCTGTTTTTGTTTAGTGTATTCACTGTGTCTTTTACCCAGCATTGTTCCTGGTTTGCCATACATAGGATGATTTTTTCCTTTTGGTATATTTCTATTCTCTATTATATATGAAGGATAATGTTTGCCATACATAGGATGATTTTCACCAGTTTTGGCACAAGATTTACAATTTGTACATTTTTCATTTGCCCCAACCATATCTCTTTTATGTTTATACTGGATCACTTTTCCGCAATTCGGACAATTTCTTTTGAAACTCCCTGATTTTTTCTTCATAATATTTCTCCAATTTTTCTTTATTTATCTTATCTTTATTTCGATGATAATAATCTAAAGACCATTTACGCTGAGCTTGTTTCTTCTCATCTTCCGTAATATGTTTCTTTATTCTTCCCATTTATCATCTCCTATAATAAATATAACTAAAGTAAAAAAATGAAGTTATTTTATTCATTTATTTTTTAAAAACCAGGCACGGCTCTAATTTCATTCCTGCACCCATAACTGAAGAGAGAGTTAGTTGTAATGTATCTACATGATCGAACCCAATCTGTTCGGCAACTTTAATAGCATTTTCCACTATTGTTTTATGTTTTGATGTATTTGCTATATTGATAATCATATACTTTCCGTCTTTTAATCCGTAATAACAATTTTCAAATGATTGAAATAAAAATTCATTTACCCACTTGTCTAATGTAGGAAATTTTATATAACTTTGTGTTGGTTCATCACTATATTTCTCTGTATCAAAATATGGTGGTGATGTGAAAGCCAAATCTAATATATCAGGGTCTGTTCTATATATCTCTGACCCACACTTATATATATCAACTTTTTTCCCTAAATACGAAAAATCTTTTTTCATTTCCAGTAAACCTTCGTATGCCCTTGTGGATGGTTCAGTTCCTATATAATGTTTGGTATTGGATGATGCAAGAAATCCCAATAATCTGCCGCCCCAACCGGAACTCATATCTCTAATTACCGGACCACCATATTTTTCATAAATAAGTTTTGCTGCCGTTGGTCTAAAATTAGACACGGATTGGGTTCCTGAATATATTTTAATAGATTGTCGTAATCGGTTTTCGTGAAACTTGTTGTGGGTTCTTTCACCTTCCCCACTCCAATGTTTTATCTGCCATGTCCAACATTTTTTAATTGTGGCTCTAAACTTTATATCATCATTAAAAGTTTCCATTGGTGAGTTCATAGAGTTTCCACATTGTATTTCCCAAAAGTATGGAAAATAAGACCAGGCTAATCGTAGTGCATGCATAGTCTGAACGATTTTCTTGTCCTCAAATATAGTAGATACATCAAACTTACGCAATTTCCTCATATGAGAGTGTTTTTCATCTTCTCGTATTTTGTAGTGTGGGAAACCATGCTTACGGTAATACTTGAATATAACCTCTACCCCATAATCAATATCTACTGTATCTATATTATTTGTAACTCGTTCAAACTCTAAATCATCTGCATCATAATCTAAGAAATTACCGAGTGTTGAATAATCTGTTCTACTCACGGTAAGTTTAGTTTTTTTAGTTCCTTTGGATCCACTCCATATTTCTGGAGTATCGTTTTTAGATTTGCCTTATTCTGTTCTGTTGAATAGAATACATCTAAATATTCTTGTGCTTCTACAAGACTGGACTCATAATGTTTAGCAACTATTTCTATAACCCATTTTTCGTATTTCATACTCTTTTTACCCTTTGTGTATTTTAACCATTGTTTACCTTTTGGTAATATGTTTGTGTATAACTTGTATAAATCTTGTGGTCTTAAATTGTATTTCTGGAATTCGTTTACTATATCTATCCAATTCATGTTCATTGATAGAAAACGATGAACCATATAATTACTAAAACTCTTCTTATCAGCATCAGATATCTCATCCCAATAACCTTTAGTTTGTTTTGCTGTTATATGGTTTATGTGATCAAATAAAGTTTTCATTATTTCCCCTTAACATCCATTCTTCATCTTCTAATCTTTTCTTTCCTCTGTTAATAAGTAGTTGCATTTCTTCGTTAGATAGGTTATCTTTTTTTAATTTTGATCCAAGTTTTTTCATTAAAATTTTTAAAAATTTATTATTAAACTCTATTTTATTTACATCAGGATTTACTTCCCAAATGCCACCTACTACATCACTAATATCACCAGTATCAGCGTCAAACTTTGGAGTTTTAAGTACATTCTTGTAATCTAAATCTCTAACTTTATTAGCAAGTACTGAATTAAATGAATATGTTATACCAAAACCATTTATATTAAACTCAAATGAGTTTTCATAGCCGGTTGAAAAAAACTTTTTTTGATTTTCTTCAAGTTTAAAAAATACATCATTTCTACCATTCCATATAGTTTCAATTCCAAATTTAAAACAACATTCACGTATAGAATGTACAAACATTTTACATATATCTTTATCAAAAAATAAAAGAAAATTATCAATATTTGGACCTTCTATATAGTATCCAGCTTTATTTTCTGGTAAGGATGATGCACCCTCAAATGTTCGTATTACATTCCCTATATCAGAATTTATAATATGAGATACATCTGCTTCATGTTTACCCCAAAGTATTACACTCTCCGTCTCTAATGAAAATTGTATTAAAGTTGGAATTTGTACATCAATTATTGCATTATATTCCCAAAGAGCTGTAAAAATTTCTTTAGAAACTTCACCTAACTCAATATATCTAATATCCATTTTAACTCTTTGATACCTCTAACCAATCTTTATTATATGAATCATAATCCTCAAATAACTCCTCACCTTTCTTTATATCTCTATTTGCAATGAATACAAATAATCTGGGATTATCAGTTGCAAATGCATCAAGATTTGGATTATCTGAATGGTTTTGGAAATACCAAGTAGTTTGCCAATTTAAATTTTTCATAGTATATATCCATAATGGACCATATTCATTTTTCCATTTAAACTCTGAATTACGCAATTTTGACCCAACAGAGGGTTGACAATCTACTATGAGATCAACAACCCCTTTCGGTAATACATCTACTACAGTTTCATATGGTATCCATGAATTTACGGTCTTTGGTGCTAAATCATAAACACTTGTTCCTTTTGGTATGTCTCTAATGGCGAACATACCGACCCCATCACAAATTTTAGATGGAGCCGGCCTTGCCCATATATGATTTTTATACCAATCTAATATGTATTCCTCATTGGTCATACACTACTTCTTTTTCTCTGTATATTAAGTAAGTACTACCTACTAACATAAGTAACCCTCCCATTTGATATAATGATGGGTCAGTTGATAAAAAGAAATATGCTAAAGTTACACCTATTATTGGAGTAGCAAGTTCTATCATTCCAGAGTTAGATGCTCCAATGTTCTTTACCCCTGTCCAATAACATAAATATGCTATGAAACTTGCAACTACTGCCAAGTATAAAATTGCCAATAGATTGTGAGGATTTAGTTCAGCAATAGTAACTGTAGGTAGTTGAAATAATGACACATAAACGAATACCTGTAAAAAGTCGTAGAACACAATAGTTAATGCTTTATACTTCTTTACAATACCCTGTCCTATCATTAGATAACCTACCCAAGTAATTACTGCAGCAACATCCAATAATATACCAGTCATATTTAACCCTTCAGTTGAAAATGATGGTAGAAACTCAACAGCAAATAATGCACCGATAGTTCCAAGTGCTACTGCTATTTTTCTATTATTACTGAATTTTTCTCCATAATGGAATACCGCAACAAGTACCAGTGCAAGTGGATACATATAGAAAATACCATAAATAACTGCTAAGTTAGGATCAAGCAATTCCCATGCAAACCAATACACTAATAAATGTAATGCTAAAAATACACCATTACCAATAAATCTAGGTATATCAATTTTATCTATTAAAAATAGATTTTCACCGGTCTTATATTTCTGGAATAAAATAACTCCACCAAATAATAATGTAGCGAACAAAAATCTAATAGATAACAATGTAACCGTACCAGCTCCTTCTGCGAATATATAACTACCAGTGACTTCAAGACTTGACCAAGCAATTACTGCTCCTATCATCGCTAAAAATCCTTTAAGAAACTTATTCATTTTTATCTCCTATTGTTAAATTAAAACCATAATATAGTTTAACTTTTACATCACCATCTGCACTTAATTCTGTAGATAGGAAACGATTAGGTTCTCCATAATTCCATGAAAATCCATATAACAATTTACTTTCATCATTAAAGTTTTCATATCCCACAATTAAATTAATATTGTGAAAATTTGGTTTTACAACTGCTCTAACCCACTGGTATTCATCTGTAAATTCTGTAACATAATCTACATACTTACTATACCCACTAACATCAACTACTTGTCTGTCTTGATTGTCAATAGTTAGTCCAACATACTGATCATTCCATCCATAACTTAAACGGGCTACTGTTAAACCTTCCCATCCATTTTCTATGTCGGATCCATAATATGTTTCAAGAAACCAATCTCCAACTCCACCCATTACGGTAACACCATCACCAAAATATAACAATCCAACATCATCACTTGTTTGATAAGTAAATCTGTCTGGCCGTGTTAAATCAAGATATGGTATATTAGAACCAAATGGAATTGCTTGTCTACCTAACATAATAGTAAATTTATCACTATATGGTTTGTAAAACAATTCCTCAACATATACTTTATTTCTTGCCCATGGTGCATCTATAAAAGATGAAATCATCCATTTTCCGTCACCACTTTTTACAAAGGACCAAATATATGGTTTATCAAATGTAATCGTATCTCCAATTGTAGCATAATTGATTACACTATTCTTTATTGTTGCGGTTTGTGCTGATAATAATGAAACCATTAAAACCAACAGTAACCTTACTGTTTTTTTCATTGTTACTTCTCCTGTTTGTTATTTATAACTGTTATTGTCTTAATAAGTATTAGATGTCATACCCAAAATGTAACATTTCTTTGTGAAACGTATTTTCTATTATTTAAAAATCTAATTCTATTTTTTTAGATTTCCATAACCCATGTTTTTTTAATAACTCAATAATTAAAAATAAATTTTTATTATCAAATCCAATAAAAAACTCTTTTTCTATTTCTATTACTGGAACACTAAATGAATGAGTTTTTTTAAACATTCTACGTCGTTCTTCTTTATTTGTAACAACATCAATTTCTTCATATTCTATGGATTGATCATAAAAGAATTGTTTTGCTTTATTACAACCAGGACAATCTTTTATCTTTGATGATGTGAATATCTTTATTTTTATAACCACCTTATTAGCTTGAATCACATAACCCCTTGGATATCCAATAGGAATCACTATTACAATATCTGGTAGGGGAATTCCTAATTGTTATCACATAACCCCTTGGATATCCAATAGGAATCACTATTACAGTTTGTTATGATCCCACCTTTACCAGTGTTATACGTTGGTTGATGATTTTGATTAGAGTTGATGTTGGAATAATAATTACAAACTAAAGTCCACATCGGTCCACTCGGCCATATCACTTCATTATATTGAGAATAAGAAACAGTCATAATCCAATATGAATCGTTACAACCAATATTATGCACAATAACTCCATTACAATAATAATAATCTTGTGGTTCAACATTTGGAACATACCCTTCAAATAAAGTAGATGATGAAATAACAGAAATACTCGTTATTTCTATTGGTTGTCCACTTTCATCTGCCAAATAATCACCAGTAGATAACTCCATGGAAGGTTTAAATTTCCAATCATCTCCACTTCCACTACAGAACATATACTCAAATGTACCAAATTTCTTATCACCATTTATTAAAGTATAAGAATCTGTATAATATGGTGTAATGTCTTCAACAATAACATTTGATTGTGATGGAATAAAAAGACTTGATGTTTCCCAAAGTCTCCAATATGGACTACCACATCTAATTGCTACACCATCACTTTCATCTGGTAACCCACTAATATTGCGAATTTTAAAAAATGAACCAGTAATTACATTTTCAATATTTTGATATGAATCATCTGACATCAATATAGTACTTCCTTTTATTGCAACCCTTCTACTAATAGTAGTAACCGAATAGGAACTTGAATCTGCGTTAAGTGTATAATATGGTAATTGCATTCGTGAAACATCAAGTGATATATCTGGAGCAACCTTTGGCCTCAAAAATATATTTTCAGTTGGAGTTAACATCATCTCACTTCGTAATTCAGAATAGTATGCTCCATTATAATTTAAATCCGGTTCAACAAATTCCTCACAATATGATTGTGATAATAAATAATCTTTATTTTCAGGTGTTATGTCATAAAATAAAAACTGGTTCATCAATAAAGTTTGGTTGTCTAATGTTGGATCTTTAACAAGTACATCTGGAATCCCAACTCTATTAGAAAATCCATCTGGTAAATTCGCCATTTTACGAGGCATCATCCATTCGAATCCAGATGATGATATAAAATTTTTAAATAATGTTTTATCGCTTGCTAAATAATCAATTGGGCTTGCAGAATCAAATCCAAATCGTAAAATAAAAGTATTAGATGGAACATCAAATTCTGGGACTGGGGTTGGCCATGGTTCTTGTGTGAATATACTAGCTGTGAATCCATTGTTTTGTAAACTCTCTGTCATTTCTCCAAGTAAACGTGAATTCGGTATTTCCATTCCATCATCATTTCGTACAACTAACACTATAGTATCGTAATTTTTATCTTTAAACCACTCTATTGCTGGGTCTAAAACCGATGCTTGTGGTGAAATTTGTATATTTGTATTAAATTCAATTAACTTTAAAGATCCGCTACTAGGCATCCAATCATATCCAACAATCACACCATGATTATCACCCTTTCCAGCCCAATATTCTGGGTTACTTCCAGTTAAAAAAGTATTGGATGCTTGAAATGATTGACTTTCAAGTGATTCCCAATACTTACTAAACTCAAAATAATTTATATCCACTTTTTATTCTCCATATTCATATATAAATATCAAGTAATTATTTTTTCCAATTACATTTATTAAAAACTCGTTGACTGTTATTATTCCATTCATCTACCATTGCATGAATTGAATTAATATTCATATCTTTTGCTATATTCATAATTGAATAAACTAATTGCATTCCATATCCTTGTTTTCTATATATCTTATTCACATATAAATTGCACAATTCTGATTTAATTGGAGTAAACCAAACCCACCCGACTATTTCACCATTAATTTCTAATACATTAAAATACCAATTTTTCTCTAATCGTTCTATTGCATCTTTAATGGTCCACATATCATTCCAGTTTAATTCACACTGAAAAATATCTATGGCATTTTGTAATTTTACAACATCAATTTTAGTAAACCTTTTTATTTCTGGTAATATTTTAACCAAATTATGATCGGTTAAATCATATGTGAATTTGATCATCTACAAATCTAATCTGGAAAGTGAATCTTTTTTTGGTTCTTCTTCTATTCCACTACCTTCTAAAAATACCTTTGGCACTTTTCCACAATTTCCACAGGAATAAACCTGGATCGGAACTAATGCTTCTTGTCCGGTTGGTGATAGAATTGCTGATATTCGTTTTATTACGTGTGATGTAATAAATAGATAGTTTCCACAATCTTCACATTTTATTGTATCAGCCTTTGTTAAATCTACTTGTTGTTGTATTTGTTGTTGTGGTGGTTTTCGTTTAGCCATTATTCTATCACATCCATTATTCTGGATTCCTTTGCTAATTTTACTTCAAATATAAATGGTGAATCCTTTAACCATTCATTTGATTTGGATTCTGCAACACTTACAGAATCGCATTCTACCAAATAATTTCTACGGACTTTCTTTTCTTTTGATCCGTTCTTTGTGTCAATTAATTCTGTAAAAACTACCTGTACTTCGTAATAACTCATTTTTGTAACTCCTATTTTATTATATTTAGTAAATTTATTATTGTTGCCATAAAGTTGATTTCTCTATCCACAACATTTTTTTCTTTAAACTGACCTTCTGCTAATTCTAATATACATTCAGCTATATGTCCACACGCCCACGAATCTATTTCATCAAAGAGTAACCTATACATATCAGCAAATTCTGTAACTTGACTGTCTGCTAATAATTGTCGTATATTCTTAAATGAATTTTTCTTATCCTGTGTTTTAAGTATTTCTAATAATTTTAATTTATAATCATTTTCAATCATACTGCGTTTATCAACAGTCAATTTACCATTTATGGATTGTTGTTGAACTGAATTTATTATTCGTCTAATATCTGGATATCCACTATTCACATTTAATACTATATCCTCTACATTATATTCTATTCCCTCAATATCCAGTATTTCTTTTATATGGACTGCTATTTCCTTTTTGGATGGTGGTATAATTTGAAATGTTTGACATCTACTTTGAATTGGATCTATTATTCGTTCTACATAATTACAGGTTAGAATGAATCTGGAATGCTTGCTGAATGTTTCCATTAAATTTCGTAATGCTGCCTGGCCTTGTGGCGTGACAAAATCCGCTTCATCTAATATAACTACCTTTAAATCTTTAAATCCCATTGTTGATGTGAAATTCTTTATTTTTGTTCTAACGGCATCTACGCTATTTTCATCACTTGCGTTTATATATAAGTGATCACATTCAATACTATTTGAAAGTATCTTTGCAAGGGTTGTTTTACCAGTTCCAGCTGGACCAAATAATAACAAGTGTGGAATATCACCACTTTCTAAATATACCTTTACCTTTTCTTTTAAGTGGTCATTTCCTATGTAGGTGTCTAATGATGACGGTCTATAACGTTCCACCCAAAGGGTGTTTTCATTTTGCATTGCTTAATTCCTTTAAATATTTATTAAATTCTTCTTCAAAATCTTTTGATGACATTTTGTTTTCTGAAAATCCACCCTTTAAGTGAGTTAAGAACGGTTTATCTTTATAGTAATATGTATGTAATGTATCTTCTGTTTCCCAATTTGGATTGTCGTAATATGGTCCAAGATGAAGATACTTCAAATCATTTTCAAGACAATACATGGTTGCACCATGGTTCGTGTCACCATAATACCAATCTATATTATAAGTATCAAAGAAATTTCTCTTACACAAGAAAAAATATGCATCTGCAAATCCAAGTTTTTTTGTTTTTACATATCCACCGTTTTCTGGTCTCATTATAACTGGTTGTAATGAATACTCTTTTATATAAGAATCTAAATATTCTTTATTTAAAATATAAGTTGAAATTCCTATTTTTTTATTATCTACTGAAATATATTCAAGTTCATCATCTTCCATCTCTTCAATCATTTCATCTATACAATCCTGATGATAAAATGTATCATTATGTTGTAATACAATATACTCACCTTTTGCCTCTTGTGTTCCCAGATGGAATGCCATTGAAACCCACATAGTTAACCCCCCGATATTATCCAAACTTAATTGAATATCTCTGTGATTCATATATTCTGGAACCTTTTCAAGTTCTTTAAGTGGTAATGCCTGCCATCCCTTTACTACTCTAACATTCGGTAATTCTATTTCTGGCCAAGTATGACTATTATCTACTAATATAATTTCCTTTTCACATTTAAGTGAATTGATATTTTTAATTGTTTTTATCGTAGAATATATTATATTTGCAGAATCATTTTCTTCCCACAAATCTTCTTTTTCGTTTAAGTTTAAAAACTTATCTTTTTCTATTGTAGAAAAGGGTATAATAAAACTAATCATTTTTTTCCCCTAATAGCCTGAATATTCTTGAAACTCATTCAAAAAATCTTTCATATTTCTTTCCTTATTATTTTCATAATACTTTATAATCTTTCTTAAATCTACCATTCTTGGAGCGGATAAAACACAATGATTAATCATTTTCAAAGAGTTACCACATCCTTTAAGACACCAGTATCATGATATATTTTTGCACTTCCAACAATGGATCCAAAATCAAATTCACATTCTAATTCTTTTTTTCCGTTATGATACCAAAATGTCCATTTTCCTTCCATCATTCCATATAACAGTTCACCTTTTGATCTTTCTTTACTATTCAAATGATAATCAATATATTCACCATGTAATAAATTATTAAAATAAATCTCTCGTCTATAAACTTCTCCCCTATTATTATAAAATATAAATTCACCGTGTTTCTGGCCATCTTTATAATTTTCAATCATCATAACTTGTTCATTATCATTATAAAATATAAATTCACCGTGTTTTTTGTCAGCTTTATAATTTTCTTTTACTTTAACATTTCCACTCTCACGATATACAAAAACCAATCCATCCGCTACACCATCTTTTAACCGTTCTGAACTCATCAGTAATTGTCCGTCACTATTAAACCACTTCCATAATCCATCATCTTTAATAGGGGCCCCATTATTATGTAACCGTCTATTTCTCAATTCCTGATTTAACTTGTTACTCAATTCCTGTTCTAAATCTGGATTCTCATCTCTCCATTTTAAATATTCTTTATATTTTGGATCAAATGATAATACAACTTTTCCATCGATTTCTATTGCATTTTCATTATTTGGTATTTTTTTATATTTCATCTTTCCCAATTAAATCTTATACTTTCCTTTACATTACCATCGTCATCCCAAACTTTACCATCCATTAACTTACCATCCTTACAAACCACCTCACATTCTTGTTGTCCATTATGAAAATAAAAAGACCACTTTCCATCCATCTCTCCATTTTTCATTTTACCCGAACTTCGAATACTCCCATCAGAAAAGTTTTCTAAAAATTTTCCATGTAATTTGTTATTTTTATAAGAAAATTCATTTTCTAATTTACCACTTATGTACCAACTTTTCAGATTACCTTGCAAATCACCATTAGAATATACAGATTCTATTTTTTTATTTCCATTATTATGCCACTTAGTCCACTTTCCATCTTCTTTACCTTCACTCCAATTTTCAAGAGTTGACTTTTCACCATTAATATGAAAACTCTTAATAACTCCTTGTTTCTTATTATTTACATATTTACTATCTATCCAAAGTTTCCGATTAGGATGCCATTTTATAACATCACCATTTAATTTACCTTCTAAATAATTTTTTTCTGTATGATCTTTACCATCCTTATTCAAATACAACCACTTACCATCTTTTTCATTATTTTTATATTGACCTTTACATATCATAATTCCATCATTTGTAAATTCTGTATATTTCCCTTCTTTTTTATCATCCACATAATTGAATTCATTAAATTTTGTACCTGTATCCTTATGATAACCAATTTCCTTGTATAAAACTCCATTTTTATAAAATTCTTCTTTTGCTCGTTTTTCAATCTTACTAAAATAAACTTTTTTTCCGTGTAACTTCCCATCTTTATAATTAAATTCTATCTCTACCTTATTATCATCATTTAAAGAAATCCATTTACCATTCTTTTTACCCTTTTTATATTCTCCATGAACCGATATGTTTCCTGCCTCATTAATCTCTGTATATTCTCCGTTTAATTTTCCATATTTGTAATGTGATATAGCAAAAATTTGAGCTGATACATCATGCCATCTGTTCCATTTACCTATTCTGTTACCATTCTTATATTCTCCACCATGTTCAGGTACTCCACTTTCATAATAATAAATCCATTTTTCAGTTTTCTTTCCATTCTCATAATAACCTTCAAATTCAGGTACTTCACCATATCTCCATTTATAAAAAGGTCCATTCTCCTTATCATCCTTATAAGTTTCAACCATCCATCTTGTACCATCATTATGCCACCCTGTCCATGTTCCTTCTCTTGAACCATTATTAAATTTTCTGTAAAGGCTCATTCCGCCCGTTGAATGATTTAAAATCCATTCACCATCTGGTTTACCATCCCTTATAGTATATTTTTGCCAAAGAGTTTCATTACCGTGATTATAAGAATGTTCTCCGTCTGATACCTCTAAACTACAATCATGATTTCCATCGGTATACCAATCAATGTTTGTAATTCTACCAGTATCATCATATTTAATGTACTCTCCGTGTTTTTGTTTAGAATTTGTCATTGTATTCTTTCCATATATTAAGATATTGATTTGCAGTATTAACGATGTTCATATTTTCTAAAATAAATTTTCTGAACTGATAAAAGTAAGTAGAATTATACAAGTTAATCTCATTCACGATATCTTCTACTTCAAATTTTCTTTTACTATACCTTCCACTACAATTATACTCCATAAACTTTTCAATATTATCAGGAGTAACTATACCATCTCCTAAATTTCCTTGATACCACCTGTCATCAAAAATTATAGGCTGTCGTCCACATGCCATTGCTTCGTATACAACTCTACCCAAACCTATAACTATATCAGATTTATTTATCCACTTTTCCACATCAGTAACAGAACCATCCGCCGTAGAAGAAACATAATCCCAAGGTTTTATCCATGATACAAACTCCAAATCTAATATTTCACAGGCCTGTTGAATCATTTCATTTGCCGACTCCCCTCTAACTGCAGAAAGTATTCTTGGTTTTTCTTTCTTAATTGGTTTTATTGGTCTAAACCTATCACAATCTATTCCCCAATAAATCAAATTATTTTTTACTTTATTTAATTGTAATATATTTTGAGACTCTTTAGATAGTGTTACAACTACATCCATATTATCAAATGTTACTTTTTCATTGGGAAATGATTTATTATTAAAATAATCTACTAATATTGAAACAATATAAACTTTAAATCCACCAATGTTTAATTTTAAAATTTCATCTAATATATTTTTATTTTGTAATATTAATAAATCATAGTTACTATCTCTTTTAATATCAGTTATTAAATTTAGTAATCTACTTCCTACTAATCCATTATTAAATGTAAAAATATCAACATCATGCCCACGCTTTAATAGTTCATTATTTAATTCTCGTGTAGTTGTTCCAACTCCAGTAGATTTTAAATTATCACAACCTAATAATATATTTAAACTTTTCATTTTTCTTTACTATTATAATATAACTCAATTAAAAATTTCATTTGATTATTCTTTTTATAAATATCCTTTTCCCAATCACTATTAGTATAGACATATTTATTAGTTATTTTATCTACAGATTTAGAATAAAAATCTTCCCAATAATCCATATTGAATGGTGTCACATCTTTTTTAAAATCTACAAATTTATTTAAAAATCTTTTACTATAATCATGTGGTTCGTATTCAAATGTTTTTCTAACTACGGAATCTAATAGCGGATTGAAAACTAACGAATCAGAATTTTTAAGAGCCCAAGATATAGTACTTTCAGAACAATCTATACCACATTTTTCTCTTACTTCATATAACGATTTACTACCATCTACAAAGTTTTCCAATACTTCTAAATCTTTCTTATCACAATCTTCCCTATTCACTCCCGAACCATTTACTATTTCATCAATTGTATAACCACCATGATTTTTTATAGCAAAAGTTCCATCACCACCAAATCCACTAACAATTTTTTCATCAACAGAATTCCATACATGGTACTCATTTGGAAAGTTCAAACTATGTATATCTATACCATTCAAAGTTTTAAATAAATTATAATAATTTTTATTATTACAATGATAATCAAATGTATATAATTTAGCCTCAGGCTTAATAAACTTTAAAAAATTAGAATCCGTTCCGTTTAAACTATAAAATAAAGTATAATCTCCTATCTTTTCTAATTTTTGTTTATAGTGCTCATAAAAATAATCCTTATCAAATAAATCAAAATTTGGTTTGACTGTTTTTTTCTTAAATTCATAGATGTTATTATTTACATCAATTTCGAAATAAACATTTCCCTTAAATGATTTTATATTCCTAAACATTGTTTTGCCTAATGGAACTTGGCCAAAGGTCATTATTATAGAAACACTCAAATAATCAACTTCAAAACTTTTAATTTCTTCTAATATAGAATTAATATTATCTGATATCAAAATGATATCATCATCTTCATATTTAAAAAAATCATAAAATGGTGAACTATCAAAAATAATCGTATCACCTAATTCTACCAAATTATATTCTATGTTTAAATCAGATAGAATATTCCTATCTCTATATTCTTTTGGTAATTTAAATGATGAATATAAATTTCCATAATTATAACCACCATCTATATCAAATTCTTTACTTTTTTTATAATATTTAACTAACATTTAATATATCCATACAAGATTTATATATACTCTTACCACAATTAATTCTATCATCAAGTTCCTCAAGTCGATTCATATTAACTATCGATACTACCCCAGTATTAACCTCGCATAAAAACACATCATCTTTATCATCCACGATAAAATCACACCCTACCATACCACATCCAAAGTATTCACTCATTAAAATGGACACCTTTTTTGCAACTTTCATAGTATTTTTACAATTCATTTTTTCAAATGTTGCATCTTTGGTGTTTCCATTCACAACATCACTATTACAATTATTGAACCAACTATGTTCTTTATTATGGTGTGCCTCATAATAAAATATAGATTCTCCAAACAAACAACTGACTCTCCTAAAGACTCTTGGGAAATCAGACTTACCACTAAATTTCGTAAACAACCATCTATTTAAATTATCAGGACAATCATTATAAGATATTTCTTTAATCAAATGTCCTCTATAGGAAGTATATTCATTAGGTTTTATAACAACTCGTTCACCAAGTTTTTCAAAAATTTCATCTTTATCTTTTGGTTGATAAACATAAGGTGTTACAGGTATACCTTTAGATACTAAAAAATCTAATATTACATTTTTATTTAATGTCATAGCACCATAAAAATAAACATTATCTCCAAATTTCTCCACTTCATCACAATTAAAAGACTGATGAGAAACCAATAAAACTTTTTCAAGATCATAGAAATCATTTTTGATTTTATCATTTAAATCTTTTATATTAAGTATAACTTCAGAGGTTATATTATTATCCTTATTTAACCTTGCACTAGCCTTTCCATATGTGGTATCATGTATGCCTGTAAAAGGTCTATAAAAAAATATACCACTATTCATACTTTTTCCATACCCAAATTGGTTCTCCGAATTTTTTATCTTCCTTATTCTCAAGTGATTTTTCCGTCCATACCGAACCTTCATAGGTTTTTGCCGTTCCTGCTCCACCACTATTAGGTCGTTTAGCCATTTCCATTCCAATACAACCCTTATATTCCCCTAACTTGGATAGATAGTCATTCATAGGATTACAAATTTCCAACCAACCTCTTTCTGTGGACCATTTTGAATTAGTATAAACATCACTTATATTCACTAATAAATATCCACCTTTCTTAATACTTCCCCATAAATTACCCAAGGTCGACTGTAAAAAATCTCTGTTCCAATCTTCAATGTCTTTGTATCTTACCCAACTTTGAGTATCATCATAACTATACCTCTCTACTGAAAAGTACGGTGGCGAGGTGAATACCACGTCAAAATAGTCATTGTGTTGAGTGAAATCAAAATCTTCTGCTGGACTACAATGAAAATCTGCTTTTCTATCGTGCTCAAAATATCCTAAATGTTTGTCGTAGAACTCAGCCTGTTCTTTGTATATTGGATGGTTCTCTTTTCGTGGGTCTAACCCTACATAGTGTTTTCCGTGTTCACTTGCGTAAAATCCTGCCAATCTATCCCCCCAACCAGCACTGAAATCAAGGATGGTTTCGGCTTTAAACATATCGTAAATTGCCTTGGCCACATTTGGTTTAAATTGAGAACAGATATACTTTCGTAGAGCTAACATTACCCGTAACGTTGATTTGTCTATATTTGGAACTTTGAGTGAATATGCACTTCCCATTAAAGAAGTCATAAACTTTTTACTTTCCCAAGTTCGTTTTGGACCAGGTGATACTGAACCATCTACCGACCATCTATTTTCTATCTGGAAGTAATTACTACAAGTATTTCCTACATTTAATCGTTTGAACATTAGTTGACTATCACCATAATTTAGATTATAACGATATTTGGTGCCTTCTCTTGCATACCATTCATCCTCTACAAGTATTTCATTCCACTTGGTAGCTTTGAGTTTTTGAAAATCTCTCCAAGCACCTTTTTCTGTTAAGTCTGGGTATGGTAGTTCGTAAGTCATTGCAACAGTCGCAAGACTTTCTTTCACATCATCTTTTTCAAATGTTTCTGTTATGTATTCCCATTCTTTCTCGTTTATTTCGAGATAGGGCTCCATATTGTAAAATTTATCAAAATAATCTATATACATTAAAAGAACTCGTGTTTAATTGTTTGTTTCATTTCATTTTTTATTTTTTCATAAAATTCTTGACCATAAGTTTTAATAAGTGCCTCTTTGGATTGTATCCAAATCTGTTTAACCACATTTTCTATCTTATCATCAAGTATTAATTCATCTCGTTTATTTTTGTGTTTCTTTTTTAACTTGTAGTGATACTTTCCATCTACTACTTTATCTAATTCATAATTGTCTGGTTTAGGACAATGTAAATATGCCCAATTATTAATAACCACACGACCTGATTTATTCTCCACCAACGGATACAATTTACAAAATACAGGTCGTTCACTACCTAAACTACAACCACTTCCATCCTCGTGTAACAAATCACAACAACCATCTTGTGGCCATTCTAACTCTAAATCAAGTCCGAACTCTTTTCTATATTTTTCTTGTTCTTCTTCAGTTATTTCTACATGAAAATTTTGGTGATTACAACAACCGAAATTGCATAACCCACACATTATTTTCTTCTCTAACCACGCTTTAGAAAAAGTCATGTTTAGTAACCTTCGACTTTCTCCTTACCTCTCTATCAATAATCATTTCATATTCTGATTTATGCCATTTTATAGGTTCAATGTAATCTAAGTCATATTCCTTAATACCAACATCCCAAAACAACACCTTTTCAGATGGTTCTAAGTTCTTTACCATCCAATCCCATGCCTTTGCCTCGTATGTTTGGTCAAGTGGTAATGACTCATCCAATTTCAATTTATGTTGATATGGATATTCTGACTGAACCACATGAAATTCTCCGTCAAATTTAGCAGGTTTAGCTAAACGATCGTACCACATTTTCTTGTTTTTATCTATATAACTACTTAGTGCTACAGGATGGATAGTTTTAACATTTTTGTTATACAACTTACAACCTAATGCTACACCTAACATAGATAAACCACTCCCAGCGATCCCCACAACGGTCTCTACACAGTCAGGAATATTTTTTACTTGTTGAGCAATGGTTTCCATCACTTGTTTTCCATTCATACCAAACTTAATTTGAAAATAACCTGTTTCACTAACAAGTTTTTTGGCATCAAGTTCTGGACCCGATATATTCGGATTCCCTACACCATATACTTTGGCACCAAACTTTTGAGATAACGAAGCATTTACTCTGTAACTATCTCTGATATGGTCTGGATAATGTGGTATTGTAACCATACATTTCAGACCAAAGTATTTTGCTACTGCACTTGTGATACAACTTTGTGGTGATGGAATGCCGGCAGCCGTTAATATCCCACCATTACAATCGTTTTGTATGTGGTCTATATTATCATAGACAAGTTTAGAACATTGTCTAACTTTGCCTCCTGAAACGCCTGCAAGGTTGAATTTATCGTCACGCTTGACCAAATAACCTTTATGTTCTTCAATCGGTGTTAATTCATTTATCCAAGTATGAAAATGTTCTTCACTAAAAGTTGGGAAATTGTCGAAATTAATCGACATCCTGAACTGCAACCAAATAATACGTCACATCATACTCATCAACTTTGAAATTGATCCGTGATAATCCTTGTTCACTTACTTCAAGTGTTGCACTTTCACATTCCTTGTTTGCTGTCAATACATCTTTGAATAAGTTAGCATTGAATGAAACTTTATCAATATCTTCATAAACTTCTGTTTCTACCGGTATTGTAACTCTATTTGTATTGATTGTAGAATAACCAATAACCAACTTTACAGTTTCATTATCAGTAATTACAGTAAATGTATCTGTATCTGGTAATGCTGATTTACCATTAATAAACCTAACTATAAAATTAGTGTCCACTTTAATCTTCAACTGAAAATCTGGAAGTTTCTTCAATGGTGGTGGTTGATTAATTACCGATTTATCCGACAACATGAAATTAACTTTAGAGTGTTTATCAGACACTTCTAATGCAATTGCCTTGTCACCAGCTTGAGTTAGATTAAGTGCTACATCATCATCTAAAACTCCTAATAATCTACTGAATTGTTCTGTATCATATACACCCAATTCAGCATCTTGGAACGACCAACTATTCATTGATAATTCACCAAGGAGTGCTTTATCTCCTGTAATAAACCTCGTTGATAGAGTGTTTCCGTTACTGTTTATAACTACCGCATTTACATTACCACCTAAATGGTATTTGTCTATAAAACGGGTTAATTTATACTTGTTCATTTAGTATTCTCCTATTGTTAATTCCGTATATACATATATATCAGGAAAGTTATTCAAAATCAAAAAAATCTTTCAATACTTTGTTCTTCATCTACTGGTGCTCCCCAGTCTAAACACTCATAAAATAAATTGAGTTTTTTAGTAAGTGCTCTATCATATATTTTATCATAGTCCATATTGTCTTTAATGAACTGCATGATCTCTGGTGGATCTTCATAACCTTTATACGCAACTACTGATAATCCTAACGAATTATTCTTTAGATATACCCATCGTATTTTATCACCATTACTTATAAACCCATATTTTTTATCTCGTTTATAGTATCTTAATAGGTCATTATAACTTACTGCTGCTCTTACATGAACTGGAATACCTTTTTTCAATACTGTGAATACTGACGTATTCTCTTTGTCTTTTTTAATGTATTTCTTAATTCCTTTTACACCTGTTGGAGACGAAATATCATCCAAATCATTTAATCTCATGTTTTTCTTAAATCTGGTTATTCTATGGTCTATTTTATCTCGTGGAACACTTGCTAAAATATCTTCTAATACATCGTTTAATAGTTTTCTAAATGCTGTTGCGAAATTACTGCGGACTGTATCCAATCCTTTTACCATCGTTTTATTTACTTGAACCCCATTATCACTAATAATTTTCATACCATATCGCTTCTTGGTAATGAATAAACCGGACTTTGCTATAATTTCCTGTTTAATTTCAAATTTATGATCGTCTAAATTACAGAACTTCTTTGCAAAATAATCATACGAACCATTTAAGTATTCTTGAACTTCAGTTGCAATTTCATTTATTCGTTGTGTCATCATTACATCACTCATGTCTTTACCCTTAAATCGGTGATTGATTAAGTCTACAACTGATAAAAATATTGAATCAGTCAAGTGTCGATGTAGATAATTCTATCAACATCGAGATCTGGCTGCCTCCTTATTTTTTTAATTTTCATTCTATTCCTTAATTTCTATAAATTTACATTCAAGATAAAAAATCATCGGTTTCCTGTAAATCTTTTACTTTTATTTCCAATTTTCTACCATTTCGTAGTATATCAACTCTATTATTTTCGTGTAATTTTCTCACTTCACCGTTTTCTAATTCAACTTCAACCGGAGTTCCAACTTCAGTGTTGTAGAAATGATTTGTAATTTTAGCTGTAAATTTTATTAAATCTTGTCCAGTTTCAGTGGTAGATGCTGCATTTTCCAGATCGTAGAATCTCCACCCTTGCAACCCAAGAGTTCCGTATAATGAGTTAAGTAAAATCTTCTGGATATATTGTCGCCTATCAAAATACTCATACCGTTCATCATTTCCTTCAGCTGAAAACTTCTTTGCCAGTTTCCTAAACTCTTTTCTGGTATCGAACCACTTGGATAAAATAGTTGGTATCAGTCCTTGCTTATCTGTCTTGTATAATATACCAGCACTTGAAATAGATACTTTATTATCGTTAAAAAAATCATCTAATTCTGTATTGGTGAGTTGACCTTTCTTCTTACCACCTAAAATAATTGAATGAGTTTTCTTCTTTTTTGCTATAAAATCTTGTGCATTCCAACCAATTACTTTTCCAAGCTTGGTTTCTGGACTGATATTCAAACTCATAATTATAGATGGATATTCTGAAGTTATGTCTAAATCTATAACCCAATCATGTTTACCTCGCTGTGGACTTTTTACATATGCACCTACAAACTTCTTATCTGTAAACTCACCCTTTTCTGGTTTGTTCGGTGCTACAATATTCAATTTATTTAAGTGAGTTAGAATAGCTCCTTCCAAATACCTACTACTGAAATATATGTCCTCATAGGGAACATGGCCAATATGACAAATACCACGAGCAATGTCAATAAAGTCTAATTTATCATCAAGTTGTTTTACTATCCTAACATCATGAATATTGTATTCCACAAACTTTCTCAAGTCGTTTTCATATAAATCGTTTAATGTTCCATCATAACTTATTTTCGGTGAACCAACTTCAAATTGGCCTATATCATCCAATCTGTATGATGGTCGTGATCCAAATGTGAAATCTTTATAGAGTAATAAGTAATCTAATACACTTACACCGGCTATTTTATATCGATTAGCATATTTACTATATATCACTTTTGATATTGGAGAGAGATTGTCCGCAACACTTTGACCGAGAACTTTAATTGTTCGGTTGTATAAATACGGAATATCGAAACCATCTACATTCCAACCTGTAATAATAGTTGGTCGCAATTCTAAATATTTTTGGTAAAATCTTTGTAATAATTCATACTCGGTCTGGTAACTTTCTACTACTACATTCTTACCAAATCCTGTTATGTCTAATGTCTTGTTTTCGTCTAATACCAAACAAGTATAAACATTGCTTATATTATCCCACATTGCAATAGATGTGATTTTATTTGGACCAATCATTGGGTCTGGAAATCCCTCTGTAACTTCAACCTCCATATCAAATATGAATATCTTATGACCAGTTGATGGTTCTTCACTTTGACCATACATATCAATCAAAGTTCTCATTTCAGGATTTACATCACTTTCCCATAATCCTTCTGCTGTCTTATCCCATCTGTATATCTTCTTTAATTTATCACCATATAGAGATGCAAATGTTCCGTAGTTATCTCTAACATAAGCATACTTCTTGTAATGAGTTGAAACATAACCATTTCGATCATCCCAAATGTGAACCTTACCCTTAAATGGTTCTACATAAATATTTTGATACACTAAAACCTCTTTTGTTTATGAATATTCTTGGTCGTCATTGTCACCTGTTATTGGGATTATTTCGCAATAATCCGAATTACAAAATTTGTCGGGTTCAGCTTCTTCACCTTCAATTCCAACAAATGATAATCTACCTAATTTATTCACCATTTTATTATATGTCTTTTCCTCGATGGCTTCATACGGCATTTGTGGGTATGCCCCCATTTCTACACGAGGTAGAAAAGATACCGACTTTAATCTATATTGGAAATAGTTTAACACCCTTTTAATGTCTTTACCTTCTGTTTCTGGGTCAAAGGTTATCGTAACAGATACAGCATTATCAGCCCAATTCTCTGACATAAATGCCGCTAATTCTAACTGCTCCCACATGCTTATTTCACATAATGGTCTAATGTTACTACCCACTTGTACTGGTACTTCTACTACTAATGTAGAATCTTCTTGACCTACTGCAGGTTCTATTTCATATCCAGCATTCGTTAATGGTTGTATTAAATCACTTTGATTTCCGATTCTAATCCGTCTTATATAAAATCTACTTTCTGGATAGTGAATGCCCGGTGTACTTCCGTTTAAAATGGAAATTGTCCCTGACGGTTTGTTCGTGGTTAGTCTAATACTCCTCGGTATAGCCATCCAATTAGAATATATTTTATCATACTCTTTTATTGACTCATACCCATCATTTAACCATTCCTTCAACATCGACATTGAGTTATGAGTTAAAAATTGTGCGACCCCACTTACACTCGTACCAATTCGTCTATTTCGTAACATCACAGCATTAGTTTCTGGCCAATGAGTATTAAGTAATGTTACTGTTTTTGAATATAGATATGCATATTTTAAAGACTTAATAAAATCTTCTTTATCTTCGTGTTTATCTGGAAATACTTCACATAGATTGCAAAGTTCCCCAGATTCGAGGGCGATTTCCGCACAGGGGTTAAATCCAAGAGTTCTATCATCAGCCTGTAATCCGTTACTTTTATCTCCCATTCTCTTATTATTATGGCAATTTTCCATCCAAAGCAACCCAGGCTCACCGTTATCACTTATTCGTTTAGCAATTTCAGAGTAATCCATTCCAAGCTCAGCATTAACACTATTATTGGATGACCAACCATAATCTACTCTATGTGGGTTTTTTGTATAATTTTTTAAATCAAGAAATTCTTCGGAATCATCTCCACTCTGTAATATTGCTGACCTACGTGTGTTTCCAGCCACAACAACCTTTCCGGTTAAATTGAATATATCAGCTATCGTAGTTTTAGTTAATAAGCTTCCAACATTTTTCTGTAGAACGTCATTTACTTTATTATGAAATTCTTTCAGTGGTTCTGCTCCGGATGCAGTTCCACCAAATGTTTTTATTGGTGCACCGGCTGGTCTGATTAAGGAATAATCAAACTCTGGCATTTTATTTTTACCAAAATAAGCATTTATTAACACCCCTAAACTCTCTACCCATCCCTCACGTGAATCTGGAATAGTTATTAATTCAGTTTCATCTGTTGGATGTTCAACCATAATAGTTCCAGCTCCTAATAAATCATTCCCAACTCCAACTCCAAGCATCAACATATCTTTTGCAAACATAAAAGGGTAAGCTGGATTTTTATCCACATCCTTAGTACTAATAAATGAGCAGTTATAAAGTGCAGGAGTTAATTTCTTAGTATGTATAATATCAGTACCCATAGCAAATAATCCTCTCCCGGGGGGTAGAATCTTCATATTGAACATACGGTCATACATTTCTTGAGCTGAATTTTGACTTTTCCATGGATTCCATTCTAATCTGTGTCTTTCAATCCAATCTTTTTGAATATTATATGTACCCTCTACAACTCGTCTAATGGTTTCCCACCACCTTTCGTTTTTACCATTCTCCTTTATTCTGGAGTAGGTCCTCATATAGACTAATTCTCCAAGCCCGTTGAATCCCCAGGGTGGTTTTTTTCTTTTATATTTGTTTAAAAAATTCTCTGATAACTTAAATTTTTCCATCTTCACGATTTCTCCCAATTTTTATTTTGTGTTTTATAACTGTACCTCATATAAGTATAATATATATTCACTTCTACTCGAAGCCTCCAGTATCTTTCTGAGAATTATTATACTTATTTGCTAATTGTTTCCGTAAATACTCTTGGCTGTTGTCCATCTTTCCTTGGGTGGCTTGACCATCTTGTGTATTCGCTTCATAAATTTGAATACTACCATTGTTTGTGTTTATACTTGCTGGAAATGTAATTCCATCAACTCCAAATCTATTTTTAATCACATGGAAACGACCTGTATTTGCTATTTTATCTTCTACTTTTCTACTCATAGAAATAACAAAGTCTGCTATCATAACTTTTGCATATGCTTCTGCTATTTTACGGGCATCAATTATATCTTCTTCCAAACTGGAACGATTCGATTGACTGGCAGTCCAAATGGGCAATTCATATTCACCTGCAATTCCTCTTAAATCTTCATAAATGCCTTCTAATACGTACCGTTTCTCACTACCAACCCCACTGAGAATATCTGCATAATCTACCAACACTAAATCTATATTCGTTCCCTGTAATTCTATTTGTTTTAAGTGTGAGGATAGAGTTTGAACTGTTGCCCCTTTAGTTGGGAAATATTTAATCAGTAATGTTCCTTTTAATTCTGCAATTTTCTTCTTTACCTCATCTTTATAGTATTTTATATTTGCTGTAGTTACTCCACTAAATACAGTATCAAATCGTAGTCCTACATAATTTTGGTTTAACTCTAATGTATAATATACTACATTTAATCCATTTCTTACTGCTGATGCTCCTATTGCTTGTAAACACCAAGACTTACCAATACCTGCCGGTGCCACTACAACTCCAAGTTCTCCGGCTCCTAAACCACCATCCATTATTTCATCTATCGTTTCCCATCCAGTTTTTATAGTGTCTCTAGCTGAGTTTGTAAGTCGTTCTTCTATTCCATCTATATACTCATGACCTAATTCTCTATCACCACCAACTTTCATTGCTTCGTCTATTATGTTTTTAATTTCATCGTATTTACCAACTTCTAATAAATCAACACTATCCATGATTGCTGCTTTAATGACTTGATTTTTACAGAACTCTAATGTCTGTTCTTGAATAAATGGTAAATCAGTAGACTCTATATATCTCCAACTTTCTTTTAGATTTTCTACTACTGCTACCTGTAAAATATCATTATCTAAATCATCTATTTTTACTTTTAATACTTCTAACGTCGGTGTTGTTTTATACTCAAAGAAATAATCTCGTATGGTTCTGGACAGAAATCTATTAGCGTCACTATCGAAATATGATGGTTCTAATATATCACTTATAGTTTGTAAGAACTTTTTATCACCGAGTAGTGATGATATAATTTTACATTGGAATGTTTTTCCAAACTGTTGCAGAGTGCTCTTATCACTCATTTACTTTTTTCTCTATAATTGCTATGGTGCAATGCTGTGCTCCTCCGTGTCCAA